>Ga0209979_1000452_pt1 | contig 56007 bp, 43 predicted proteins | sample AnhtaG_FD_183114 | JGI IMG/M metagenome (GOLD analysis project Ga0209979, IMG submission 183114) | Deep subsurface microbial communities from Anholt, Denmark to uncover new lineages of life (NeLLi) - Anholt_01485 metaG (SPAdes) (version 2) | ecosystem: Environmental > Aquatic > Marine > Oceanic... | reverse complement strand
TAGCCGAAGGGGACAACATCTACCTCCAGTTGGGTGCCACAACCAGGGCAATAGTGCTCCCTGATCTCGCAGTACTCAGGCTCTGGTTTGCACGGATAAGGGTAGAGCTCGTCTATCTCCTCTTGAGCATCTCGGACATGAATCAAGGCCTTTAGTTTCCAGTTTTCCCGGCAGTCCCCGAATTCATACCCACAGCTACATTTGACAATCCTCTCAGTCCCCTTTTGGACTATATATAGCTCGTCAGTCAAAGGCAATAATAGTGTCGCTTCTCTCCTCCTCACCTGAAGGTTGGATGGTTTCAGAATTCCATTCAAAAACTGCGAGGGTTACTTGTTGTCTTGTTCCTGCACCTCTAGCTGATAGGTCAATCCTGTTGCCGTCACTACCCACTAGTGTTAGTGGCGCAGACTGAAGTTTTGCGCTGACATCGAATATTGGATTAACATAAGCATCCTTAATATAGGGCAGATATTTGCTGACGTACTGTGCCAAACTAGCAGTTTTAGCTTCTAAAGGCGCCCTTAATTGTTTATCAACTTTCGTTTTAAACTCTTGCAGCAGTTCTAAGGTCTCTGGTTGCTTTAGGAGTTGCCTATGCTCAACAGTAAGCATTCGCAAAATGGTGTCTTCCGGATCCTCACCAATAACTACTTGATATAGGGGCAGAATTCCTTCCATTTGTGGAGGAACGGGTGCCCAGTTCTCTTTCGTTGGTTGCTGCCGTAGCCATCGTGTCAAAGCTTCCAGAAGAGGGGCAAGTGCGGTGCCCCCTGGGTTTGTGATATTGTATTCTCCGAGTAACTCTCGAATTTCCTGCATTTTCAACAGATGTGGAGCCGTGGGCAGGTTGGGATCTAATGGTATATGAGTCAACATTTCGAACACTGGAGAAGTTTCATCGCTTCGGAACACTTTCCTGATATGGACGTACTCCGTAGGTGGTACTAGTAGGACTTCCCGTAAAAGCTCTACCTCTTGCGAATTAAGCGTGAATTTAGCCTCAAGAGTAATCTCTGTTTCGCATGATCTATCGCTACCTGGTTCCAGCGGAGCATCGGGTATATATGAGTATGTATCTGAGTCAGGAAGCATGTTGCCGAAAAAGCAATCTAGGGCTTCAATTGTTGCGGTTTTTCCCCCGTCATTGCACCCAATAAGGACGGTCGGATCATGGATGGTAATACAGCCAGGATCATATAAACACTTAAAATGCGTTGCCTTAAACTTATAGAGCTTCATATCGTAGTACAGATGTATTGGTTTTGGGTATGCAGCATTGTATCACTAAAGGATGGACTGGGCAATAACAGCTTTACAAAATAGATTGCTGAGGATGTTGCTATCGGGGGCGTTTTCGATGGTTCTAGACGGGAACTATGCAACTGTAGGATACGTTCCTACTAAGGAGGGCACTCTCTTACTAAGAACGTGCTCTACAATTGATGGCCCAAGCATCAATCAGGGTTCAACTTTCAAGGTATCCCACTTCTATACTGAACAATAAGCCATAATGTGCTACGAAGCAAGGCTAGGACACTTAACCTGCCAAATGCTGTGTTCCCAAACCAGTCCTTTCGGAGCACCACTCAGTAGCGCACTTCCACGATAATTGTGTATCATCCCTGTCTTAGTGTATCTGCGGTGAAAAAAGGTTCGCCCAATCCCGAAGCTAACCCGTAGCTTCAACCAGGTGACCTTAAAAAAGGAACCTTTTTCGCAAAGCTACACTGCACTAGAACCGCTGCTTTGTGGAGAGCCGGTGAGCTTGACAAACTCTGATCGAGTGGTATCATGGTTTCAGTAACCTGTTATAAGTTTGCTATTCCCCGACCTGTTCTATTACCCAGGCATTCCCCAGGCCATGGATGATCAAACTCCAGTCAGGTCACAAAAAAAGGAGGTCATCCATGAGCTACACGGACAAAACCCTCACTTGCTTGGATTGCGGGTTGAATTTCACCTTTGGCTCTGGCGAGCAAGAGTTCTTTGCCAGTAAGGGCTTCACCAATGAGCCAGGGCGTTGTCCTGACTGCCGGGCAGCCAGAAAACAACAGCGCGGTGGTGGCAGTGGTGGGTACGGTGGCGGAGGCTACCAACGTCAGAGGGAAATGCATCCGGCCGTCTGCGCCTCGTGCGGCAAAGACTGCGAAGTACCGTTCGAGCCCCGCAACGGGCGACCGGTGTATTGCTCAGACTGCTACACTCCGGCTGGGCGGTAGAGATAACGGGAAGCAATTAGCTTCCGATCCCACCAATCGATTTGAGGGGTTAGGCTGAGGATAACGGGCAGTTGGGAGTGGTGCCCGATTTCTCTTTATTACCAATCATGCAGTGTGCATCGCAACATTTTCTGCGCTTTTACCACTTTTACGCGCTTAGCCCTAAAGTGATCTTGAGTTTATTTGACAGATAACCGATCACAGTCGTTTGCAGCAGTTTTTCCATTTTATTTAAGGGGGGTTTGAGATGGGGAATGAGTGCGAGACAGTTCATGATGACGATTGCAAGCAGTGTATTCATCACTGGTTAATAGATCAGAGGAATTTGGGGGTTTGCAGGAAGTGCGGAGCGAGTAAGCAGTTTTCCGGTTCGTGGAGCGCCGTGAGCATCCAAAAGGCTTGGTGCAATAGGTCTAGTAAGGTGCCACCTAGTGTTCAGGGCACCAAAAGCTGACGTTTCATCTCCACTGATATACTAATTGGGCTTTTGCCTAAAGAAGGGGGCAATTTGAATATCCATGTCGGCAATCTAGCGCGTGAAGTCACTGAAGAAGAGTTGCGACAAGCCTTTGAACCATTTGGGCAAGTTGCAGCAGTCAGGATAGTCACGGACAGGTACAGCGGCGTATCCAAAGGCTTTGGCTTCGTAGAGATGGCAGACAAAGCCGAAGCTCAAGCTGCCATCGAAGGTCTGAACATGAAGGAGTTGGCTGGGCGCACGCTGGATGTCAGTGAAGCACGCCCTCCTCGTGCAGGCGGAAGGGATAACAGGACCCATGGTGGTGGGGGCGGGGGCAGGCCGGGCCGTGGAGGGAGAGGTGGCTGGTCAGGTGGGGGTAGACGGCGATCTTTCTAAGTTGCCAAGGCACCACAGCCGAAAGGTTGGAGCTTCTAGCAGGGCGCCTAGCCCGCGTGAAAGTCCCATGGGAAAATATTCCTTTCTTCACGGGCTTCTGAAGCATGAAAAAAGGAGACATTTTATCTGGACCGATTTCTGGGAGCAGGTCATAACAGCTCAATGCGCTCGACCGCAAAGAGCGCGCGTATTATGCTCCGGTTCTCAAATCTGATGATTTGGGTATAGTGCTCACATATTCATCGACATATAATTGAAAGGAACAGAAGACATTGCTGCGCAATATCGTCAAGACAGACCGGGACAAGTTGTCCAGCAGCGGGGATGAGCAGGATTCAACATCCCCTCCAAGACAGCCTGACAAAGAGGCGGACCTGGGGAAGCCAGGAGAGCCCAAAGCGCAAGCCGGACGCCTCACCTCTAAACCCTGGGATTACCAACGGAGTCAAAGTCGCAGACGGCCAGCCCCCGAAAACAGACCTACTTCGTCATCCCCCAAAGAGAGGGCGAAGATCATGCCCGAGACCACGTGGGATCCATCGGAGTTTCACGTAGCGCCAGCTAAAGGGAAGACACGCTTCCATGACCTGGACCTGCCGATCGAGATCATGCATGGGATCTGTGATCTTGGGTTTGAATACTGCACGCCTATCCAGGCCGCGACACTGCCAAAGGCCCTTGCAGGCATGGATGTCACAGGCAAGGCACAGACTGGTACCGGCAAGACCGCCGCCTTCTTGATCACTATCCTCACACACTTGAAACGCAGTCTACCAAGCGAGAAACGCCGACCCGGTACGCCCCGCGCTCTGATTTTGGTTCCCACACGCGAACTGGCTCTGCAGATTAATAAGGATGCGAGTCTACTGGGGAAATACTGTCAATGCAAGGTTGTTGCCGTATTCGGCGGGATGGACTACCAGAAACAGAAGCAGATGCTGGCAGAGAGGGTGGTTGATATCGTTGTGGCCACCCCCGGACGGCTGCTGGATTTCAAGCGACAGGGTGACGTACACCTGGGCAAAGTCGAGATACTGGTGATCGACGAAGCTGACGAGATGCTCAATATGGGCTTCATACCCGACATACGGCAGATTGTACATAGTACCCCGCCCAGGGCGCAGCGGCAGACCATGCTTTTCGGTGCCACGCTCACATCCCAGGTGACCCGACTTGCCTCGCAGTGGATGCGCAATCCCGTTACAGTTGAGATCGACCCCGAGCAAGTAGCCGTCGATACCGTCGACCAGGTGTTGTACCTTGTCAGGACCAGGGAAAGGTTCACCGTCCTGTACAACATGATCACCCAGCAGAACCTCAAGCGTGTCCTCGTTTTCTGCAACCGCCGGGATCAGACTCGCAGACTGGCAGATCGGCTCACGGCTCATGGCATCAGTTGCGCCGTACTCTCCGGCGACATCGCTCAAAAGAAGCGAATAAGGACGCTTGAGGACTTCCGTTCGGGCACCATAAGGGTTATGGTAGCCACAGATGTGGCCGGGCGCGGTATTCACATTGACGACATTAGCCACGTGGTCAACTACAACCTGCCGCTGGACGCGGAGGACTACGTCCATCGCATCGGCCGCACCGGCCGGGCCGGTGCCACCGGAGCCTCGGTCGGCTTCGCCACCGAGGATGAGTCTTTCCAGATACCAGCTATTGAGAAATACCTAGCAGAAACACTACGCTGTGTGTATCCAGACGATGCATTGCTCACTCCAGTGCCACCCCCCGCGGCGGGCGATTTATCGCAGTCACGACAGCGAGACTCACGGCCAAGGCGTCGTCGGAGCAACAGGAAAAGCAAGGCGTAGGGTAGGTGGAATGAAATGCAACCAATTCCCGTGTCCAATGGCTTGTCCTTTCGATTTTTGCTAATTTTGCAAATCTTTTACGCGGTAGGGGGTTTTAGCTGCCTTCGGTGTCTATTGGTGGATGAAAAAGCAGGGCTTGCTTCCAAGTAAGGTAAAGTGACCAGAAGATAATCCCTCATTCGAGACAGAACAGAGGGTAGTGCCAGGGCTCAGAGGTGATAAGGTTGGGACAGCTGCACCGTGACAATATTAGAAACATAGTTATTGTTGCCCATGTTGACCACGGAAAGACTAGCTTGGTAGATGCAATGCTCAAGCAAAGCAAGATCTTCCGCGACAACCAGCAGGTAGGTCAGTTCATCATGGATAGCAATGCCCTGGAGCGTGAAAAAGGCATCACCATCTTGGCCAAGAACACTGCAGTGATCTACCGGGGCACCAAAATCAACATAATAGACACACCAGGGCATGCCGATTTCAGCGGAGAGGTGGAGAGGGTAGTGAAGATGGCTGATGGCTGCCTGCTTTTGGTGGATTCTATTGAAGGGCCCATGCCCCAGACCAAATTCGTGCTTCGCCAAGCTCTGGCCAAAGGCCTAAAACCCATTGTAGTCATCAACAAAACAGACAGGGGTAACTCACGTATAGACGAGGTGGTCAGGGTAACCCAGGACCTCTTCCTAGAGCTGGCAACTAGCGCTGACCAGCTCGATTTCCCCGTGCTCTATGCCAGCGCCAAGGACGGCATTGCCGTGACTGAGCCAGGCGCTGAGGGCAAAGACTTGGTGCCACTCTTCGAATGCATCCTCCAGCAGGTGCCGCCCCCCGTAATCGAGGAAGGACCTCTTCAGATGCTGGTATGCAGCCTTGATTACGACAGCTACAGAGGCAAGATCGCCATTTGCAGGATCTACCGGGGTAAGGTGGCACCGCATGATAGAGTGGTAGTCATAGATAGAGATAACAATATCACAGAGCACGAGGTTGGCCAGGTATTCACATATCTAGGCCTCAACCGTCTGCAGGTAGAAGAGGCCAAGGCGGGCGACATCGTGGCGATCACCGGCCTAAATAAGGTCAGCATCGGTGAAACCATCGCCAACTGGGAGCAACCCGAGGTACTGCCGGGCATAGAGATAAGCGAGCCCACGGTGAAGATGACGCTCGGGGTGAACACATCCCCATTTGCCGGGCTAGAGGGGCGTTTTTGCACCTCCCGCCAATTGAGGGAGAGGCTTCACCGCGAGCTAGAAACCAATGTCGCCTTACAGGCAGACGATACGGACAGTGCCGATGTCTTCCTGATTGCAGGTAGAGGTGAGCTACATCTGGCTATCTTGATTGAGACTATGCGCCGCGATGGCTACGAATTCCAGGTCTCCAAGCCAGAGGCCATCACTAGAGTATTGGATGGCAAACTCCAGGAGCCTGTGGAAGGGCTGACCATCGACACTACAGAGGACAACATAGGGTTCCTGATGGAGATTCTCAGCAAGCGGCAAGCCCAGCTCACCAATATGCATAACGATGGACAAGGCAATGTGCGCATGGAGTTTCGCATCCCCACACGCGGGCTCATCGGGTTCACCAGTGCTTTCATCACTGCCACCAGAGGCGAAGCAGTGATGAACACCCTCATACTGGGCTACGAGCCATGGTATGGCGAGATTACGCCCGACCGCGACGGAGCTCTGGTGGCGGCTGCAAACGGCGTAGCGGTGACGTATGGCTTGAACCACGCTCAGGGACGAGGCATAACCTTTATCGAGCCGGGGACACATGTCTATGAAGGCATGATAGTGGGTTTGAACTCTCGCGCCCAAGACACGGCCGTCAACGTCTGCAAGGAGAAGAAGCGGACCAATGTCCGTTCCTCAACCGCAGACATCGCCATAAAGCTGACCCCAGCCGTCAAGCTGAGCCTGGAGCAGGCACTGGACTTTATCAAAGATGATGAACTGGTCGAGGTGACACCCAAGAGCCTCAGGCTGCGCAAGAAATTGCTCACCCAAGCAGAGCGACTCAAAGCCCGTCACGCTGCATAGGTTACAGAGGATTATTTGTAGGGGCATTTCGTGAACAGCTACCCCAACCCCGCTCTATTATTAGCCCCCCTCACAATATACAAGTCCTTTTCGAGCACTACATAATCGAAGCGCAATCCAAGCTACTGCCAGTATCCCCCTTTTGGAGCAGGTTCGCGAGTGGTGAAGAGGCTCACCAATGCGGATGCGAACTCCCATCTGACCCAACAATTGTGCAGATTGTTGGGTCAAGATGGCATAGCCGCAACATGCCCCATTGTCTTCCAGTTCGCCTGCCGGATATACAACTGAAGGCAAGCCAAGTAGGCACATAGGGACAGCGATTGCTACGAAAACACTCGGTTTAAGTACGGGCACTACCGAAAAAGTGTCTTGAACGGCAAATGTCTACTGTTTGCTGGGGATGGACAGGGAAGCCTACTCAAAGGTTCTTCTCCTTCAACTCTTGTCGGCGTCTGCGGTACTCAATAATCGGTAAATCAGCTTGAATCAATTGCTCATCCGTCCGCAGTGCGGACATTTTAGGTTGATGTGTTACTACTATTCTTCGGTCCTGATGAGCAATCAGCAAATTGAAGGGCATAGCAAGTCGGTTGATTAATTGGCGTAGTAACGGCAGGCGCATAAACTTCTGATAAAATCGGAGATACAGCAGAGTATTCTCATCGTCGATGGGCACGAATGCCAAAACGATCCGCACATTCTCACTAATGTGATTCTGCCATAGATTAGGGAAGATGAATTCTAGTTTGAACTCCTTATCTGGATCCGGGATAGGTACCTCATCTGGTTTGCGCGGAAGCCTGCCGTCGTCTACACGATTATAGTAATATACGAAGAACATGTCTTCAGATATCCACTGCATTCCGGGCCCATCCACAAGTGTTAGTCCGCCACGCCCAATAGTATTATGATGAACGAAAGGTAGATGCGCCACATCGAGCTGATTCTCAATCGCCCTGGAATAATGAATATTCCAATGGTCATATACTTGCTCATAAGAAAAATCCTTTTCTATGTCATTGAAAAAGCAAGGCCGTTTCAAGCCTGCTGGTGGGTTCTCGCCCCACCAGATCCAGATAAAATCGTAGGCCTCATGAGTAGGGTAACTGTTTACACTGAAGCGGTCAGGGACAGTGGTATTCTTGCCATTGGCTGGAATTCTAGTTACCCGGCCAGAGGCGTCGTACTCAAGACCATGAAAAGGACATTGCAGATGATCATTCATTATTATTCCTTTGCTCAACTGGACACCACGGTGGACGCACTTGTCACGGAAGCAAATCACCTTGCCCGTCGAATCTCGCCAAAATACGAGTTCCCCCCCCATCCTAACAACACCCACAGGTTTACTTCTTACCTGGCTCGAATCCATAACAGCGTACCACTGGTTAGGAATCATATTGGCCTCCCAATGCTATCTAGGCAAGATATGTTAACATAATTAATGGCCTTTGTTCTACTGATTACTTTGATAGACTGGGCAATTCACTAACCCTATGTACAACGAAGTATTCTGATAATTCATGTATCAGCTATATTTGATAATGTAATGCATTGGTTGTAACCTAAATAACATTGGGGGATGGAAGGCCATGGGTGAATATTTAAATGTTTCGGAAACGGATGACATTAAAGATGGAGAGATGAAAGAGGTAAATGCCGCTGGCCACGGAATTTTAATCGCCAAAGTTGGAGGAAACTATTACGCCGTAAGCAACCGATGTCCTCACATGGGAGCAAGACTGGTCGAGGGGACACTTGATGGCATGATAGTCACCTGCCCAAGACACGGTTCTCAATTTGATCTAAGGGATGGTAGTGTTGTTCGCTGGACCAAGTGGTCAGGGCTAGTAGCTTCAGTGGGCAAACTAATCAGATCCCCAAGACAGATTGCCACATACAAAGTGAAGATTGAAGGCAACAGAGTTCTAGTTGAGGTTTAAGCTGGGGCTTGGGGGTTCTCATGGAAATCAGGTGCTCCAAAATTGAGTCCTTTTCGAGCCGGTGATTATTCAGGCATAATCCAAGCCACTCCAGGTATTCCCCTTCTGGAGCAGGTTCTTCCTGCAAAACGGCTGGAGCAACAATTCGTCATAAAGTGCAATTTGTGTTTACATCTGACCAATTCAACTTGCGGCTGCTTATCCGCAAATATACGTAACTTGGCTATACTGAAGAGCCAAGGTCACTAATGGCTTGGTGGTACAAGTAAATCAACTTGCAGTTGATCTCAATGTTATCCCTGGGCGCTGTAAAAGGTATATCCACCGCGAAAGGTTCTATTAGCCTGTCATCGAAAACTGCCTGTGGGAATGTATCTCTGATTTTTGTAATGCTTGTGCTGAAGTTTGCGAGAGAGGTGGAGGCCATCTCCACCCCGAGGAACGAGTAGTCAAGGTCATACTGGAGGATCTCCACACTGGGCTCTGTCGACATTCGGTCGTAAAGCCTCAAAAAGCATTCATTTTGAACGGACTTATCCTTTGTTTTTTCGCTGATCCTGCGCCAGATAGGGATGCCACCAGTCAGTACCGTTGCCGGCAAACTGAATTTCATCCTAGTCCTTGTTAACTCTGCTTCTGCGTACTTCTGCATCCTTCCGTTAATAATTAAAAACGCATTCCCCGACTCCATTCTTCTCGCTTGGCCACTCTTGTCCCAGAATAGGACTGCTTGCTCCTCGAATTTCAGGATGTGTGCCCTGTATTCTTGTGTTGACGGCTTGCGAAGCTCAGAATCCTTACACACGAGCGTTACAAGGCCCAGCGCTCTCAGGCTCTGGGCGGTTAATTCTGCCTTCTGCACGGTGTCGTAGTGAGCAATGATCCTCGGAATCTTCCCTGCCAGGAGCAGTCCCGTTCCATAAAGGTCTTTATCGACAATGGCTGCCACTTCCTTTATGAGATTTGCCTCAAGCGTATCTGGGGGAGCTATTGCAACATGTACAATTTCATATCCAGCCATCAGTGTTCCTCTGCCGGTTTAGTGGCCCCCAAACGATATCACGTTCTTGCCCGAATGAAAAGAGGCGAGTCGTTAGCTAATTCAAGCTCTCAATAGAAATAGTCCTGGGATAGCTTCCTCATGTTCATCAGCCTGCGGTTCAGAAGTGTTTCAAACTCTGCCAATACCTCGATGTCACAGAAAGCCACATTGTGACCTTTGGGCGTCGTTGATCGATACAACTCTGTATGCTCACATTCAAAGTTTCCTTCATATCACGCCCGTATCACGCGCCGGTCAGGCAGCTCCTGCCCCGTGGCATCCTTCCTTAACAGGGCAGCTAGAGCATTTTCTGCCCTTGCAAAATTCCAGGTTTAGTCTCACCAAGGCAGACTCTATAGCAGGGAGTTCCAACTCCTCCTCCCCAAGTCCAAGCCTGGAGGCAACTTCCTTGGCAAGAGGGGAAAGCAATTTGCCATCAGGTAGGTGCAATCTATGCAGCGCTGGGAATAAGGAGATTGCCATCGATATGATGCGGAGCCGAAAAAGCAATGATGCCATAATGACACTGCTCGACACCTACGCCATTCCTTTGTGCCGCTTGCAAGCGGTGGGTTCTAGGTGAATTTGTACCTCCGTGCTTGCCCGAGTTTCTGTGTGTCTCGTGGGTGTTGAGGGGTAGCGTCTTCGTCTATATAGTGAATCTGGTCACAATTCATCGTTTTGTTGCTCTGCCATTTTGCCCAGTTCTGCTCGAAAACAGGGGTTCCTGAAGTGCAGTCCTCCTGATCCCCCCCCGAGTTAAGGTGCCGAAATCGCGTTTTTAGTCCTCTGTAAATACAAAACATCGACTCCATAACTTCTGATCAAGGTGTCACACCAAATATTGCGGCCTGGAACCTCATCGGGGTCGAGTGAATTCAAAGGCGACCATCAGGTCACCTTCCTAGCTTGCAGATCACAGTGAGCTCCAGCCATCCCCCTCACCACCTCACAAGCCATTGACTCCAACTGCCGTGAGCGGCAGGGAGTTGAACCGGAGCCGGGGGATATGGGGGGTCTGTTCTCTGATCCATGTCTTCGATTGCCGTATACTTAAGCAGCTCTTAGGCGGCTGGAATCCCCAGAGTTTGACACAATCATAGACAGTATCGAGAGAAATGGCAGGAAACCAAAGGTCTTACCCTTGGGGAAGGTAATCTCTCTCTCGATTTGTCTCAGCGGTACTTACAGGCTACACGTCAAGAAGCCAAGTCTGTTCTCCTGACAGCTTGTGTTGAGGAGCAAGGCCAAGAACTCAGAGAAAAGTCTAAAGGAGAGAAATCAGACAAAGCTTTCGGCAGGTTTACTTGACAGAGAGTATCTGACATAGTATGTTCTTCGCACCAGAAGCCATCACACAATCATGGATAATCTGGTTACAATTGAGCTTCAAAGGAGGTATCATGCTGAGAACAGCGCTATGTGATTTGATCGGGATTAGGCATCCCATTATTCAGGCCGGCATGGGGCCATACAGTACCAATCGGTTGGCTACCGCTGTGGCAAACGCCGGAGGACTAGGGATCATCAGTACCAGTGGCCTTATTCTTGGAGATTTGGCTCCACAGCTAACTGAAATGGTTGCAGAGGGGGAGAAGGGGACAGCATACGAGCTGCTAAAGAAGGTCCTCTATCGTGTTAAAGTGGCTACAAAGGATTCAAAAGGGATTTTCGGGATAAATTGCTTGGTATCTGCCGAGATGGCCCTAGCGGCAGGGGACCTAATTCGCGCGGTAATCGATGCCAGGGATGAAGACCAAGACATGAAAGAGAGGCTAAGAGTAATCATCACCTCGGCAGGTGATCCTGTTCCCTGGGCGGGAATGATAGAGCCATCGGGGGTCAAGTGGCTTCATGTGGTTCCCTCTGTCCGTCATGCCCAAAGATGTGAACGGGCAGGGGTAGATGGCATAATTGCTTCAGGCCATGAGGGCGGATACCATGTCTCCTGGGAGCCGGTTCACACCATGGTTCTACTTCCAGCAGTAATTAGCGCAGTGAAAACCCCTGTTATTGGGGCGGGAGGATTCTGTGACGGAGCCACCCTTGTCGCCGCTTTAGCCTTGGGCGCTGCAGGAGTTCAAATGGGCACCAGATTCTTAGCTACCAAAGAGAGCGATTTTATGCAGATGTGGAAAGACCAGATATTGAAAAGTGGCGAGAGAGATACGATAGTGGCGAGAGGATTTGTCGGCCCAGCGAGATATCTGAGGAATGAAGCTTCCCGTGAGCTTACAGAGATTACTGTGAGAAAAGCCCCGGGATTATTCCTGGGTCAGCCGGACGAGATCACGACCCTTGCTCCTGAAGTCTTAGACAAAGAGGTGGAAGGAATTCTTGCTACATTTGCTGGAGATGAGAAGAAGGCGCTTGTGGCTGGTGGAGAGGTGGCTGGAAGAATAGATGACCTCCCAACAGTAGGAGAGCTTATAGAAAGGATAATGAGAGAGGCAGAAGAGATCATCCGCACTTTTCCTCAAAGGCTCATAAAAGAGCAGGAGGTACGCTGAAATCGACAAGAAGAAGGTAAGGAAGAAATGGCCGAAATAAGAGAGGCAGTACTAGTGGATTATGCCCGAACCTCCTTCGGCACGGCGAGCAAAAAGAGGCCTGGCTTTTTCGCAGACAGGCGAGCCGATGACCTTGCCTCTATCGTTGTTGAGGCTTTGATAAAGCGAACCAGGATAGACCCGTCCTCCATTGACGAGGTGATCATGGGGGCCGTAAACCAAAGCGGAGAGCAGGCAAATCCAGGCAGGGGTGTCGCCATGATGACGTGCCCCTTTGAGGTCGCAGGACTGAGTGTCGATCGAGCTTGCTGCTCAGGTATGACTGCCGCCCACATTGCCTGTATGGCTATTCAATTGGGCATAGGGAACACCTATATTTGTGGAGGGTTTGAGAGCCATTCTCGCTTTCCTACCCCTGTGATAACTCCTGATACAGATTTTGTCGCGCTGGCCAAGGAATATGACGCTTCACGTGCAATGCCAAATCCAAGGATATTTGAAAAGGTCGATCTCGGTGCTGTAGTAGGTATGGGTCTGACCGCTGAGAAGCTGGCTGAGATGTTCGGCATCTCTAGAGAAGAGCAAGACCAATGGGCCTTGAGAGCCAACCTGACGGCTGCTGCAGCCCAGAGAGAGGGCAAGTTTAAGCACGAGATAGTCCCGGTGGAGGGCAACCTGCCCGATGGGACGAGGCTCGTTGATTATGACCAAGGTGTGAAGGCTGACTCAACCATTGAGAAGATACGCAGTCTCCCACCCGTCTATAGGCCTGATGGGACGATTTGTGCTGCGAGCGCCTCTAAGGAGAACGACGGAGCCACTGCAGGGGTGTTCATGTGCAAGGAGAAGGCGAGGGAGTTGGGTTTAGTGCCGATGGTGACCATAAGGGCGATGGCGTGGGTGGGAGTTGACCCTAAAATCATGGGCTATGGTGCCGTCGTGGCATCCAGAAAGGCTTTGAAACAAGCAGGTCTATCTGTTAATGATATAGACCTCTGGGAGATAAACGAGGCCTTTGCCGTGGTGCCTCTCGTCCAAATCAAGGAGATGAGCATAGATCCGGAGAAGGTTAATGTCAATGGCGGTGCCTGCTGCATTGGTCATCCCACAGGTGCGAGTGGGGTGCGGTTGATCGGAACTCTAGCCTGTGAGATGAATCGTAGACACTCGAGATACGGCTTAGCAGCCATATGCGGGGGCTGGGGCGCAGGAACGGCAACAGTTGTTGAAAGGGAGCAGTATTGGGAAGGTCGCCGCTCTTTCTTCTCCTAATCGACATGATGATGGTAGAGAACCCGCGGAGGCTGTTTGGTGAGAATAAGCAATAAGGTGGCTTCTTGGTGGATGGGTGGCTAAAGGCCATTCATCATCTATCCTGGTGAGAGGGTGTACAGTGGAACAAGCCTTATCGGATGTGAGAGTTTTGGATTTGACGCGCTATATAGCTGGTCCCTACTGTACCAAGCTCATGGCCGACCTAGGCGCCGATGTTATCAAGATAGAGAAGCCAGGCGAGGGCGATCCTGCTCGAAGAATGGGACCTTTCCCAAGCGACGAGCCCCATCCTGAGAAGAGCGCTCTTTTCCTTCATCTCAATACCAACAAAAAGGGCATCACCCTCAACCTAAGGTGCTCGACGGGGCAGAAAATACTCAAGAAGTTGGTGAAGGATGTGGACATCTTGGTGGAGAGCTTTAAGCCTGAGACAATGGCCTGTTGGGGCCTGGATTTTGAGACCCTGGAGAAGATAAACCCCAGGCTAGTGATGGCCTCCATCTCCAACTTTGGGCAGTATGGGCCCTACCGGGACTTTAAGCTATCGGACGGCATCTTGTATGCTATGGGCGGCGACATGTATACCGACGGCATGTATCAACGCGAGCCGGTCAAGTTCGGCGTGAACGTAGTACTCTATGAAGCGGGCTCGTCAGCGGCTGTGGGCATCATGGGCGCCAACTACGGGGCCCAATATGGAGGGACAGGTGGACAGTATGTCGACATCTCCCTAATGGAAACCCTGGTGAGCAGCGTAGACCGGAGGGTTACAAACCTCATAGCCTATCAGTATTGCGGGCAACAAATGATCAGAATCTCACAAGCTGAATTGTCTTTTCCCGCTGGGGCATATCCTTGTAGGGATGGCTACTTTGGCCTCACCGGCACCGGTATGCGGTGGATGGGCGTTGCCAAGATGATCGGCGACCCCGAGCTAGAGAAGCCTCCGTGGAGCACTTTGGAGGCTCAGTTCGACCCAAAGCGGAGAGATGAGTTTTACGAAAGGTGGTGGTTCCCTCATCTCCTCTCACGAACCAAGCTTGAGTGCTGGTATGATGGCCAGGCAGCAGGCCTGTATTGCGCCCCGTTGAATACGACGGCCGACATTATGCAGGATCTGCACCTTAGGGAAAGGAAGTTCTTTGTAGAAATCGATCACCCGGTGGCGGGGCGAATTACCTATCCTGGCGCACCCTATATCCTATCTGAAACGCCGTGGCAGGTGAAGAAAGCAGCCCCCCTTCTGGGACAGCACAACGAAGAGGTCTATGATAGGCTAGGATACACGAAGCAAGATCTAGTTTTGCTGAGGCAACAAGGGGTCATCTAGCCCCGAAGGGTGGGATGAGGAGGCTTCAATTGGCCAAGACTAGGTTACCTTTAGAGGGGATTAGGATTGCGGGGATTGTGGTGGTTTGGGCTGGCCCCTGGTCAATGCAGCTGCTTGCCCACATGGGGGCCGAGACCATCAGGGTGGAGTCATGCCAGCGCTTCCCGGCGATGACCAGAGGTCTATTTCCCAACCCCCCTAAGCTACTTTTGGACAATATGCCGCCCATAATGGGAGGGTACCCCGACCGAGAGCCAGGCGACAGGCCATGGAACCGCTCCAACCATGCAAATACCACTCTGTACAATCAGCTGACCATGACGGTAGACTTAACCAGACCTGAGGGAATGGATATCTTTTGGAGACTCATCAGCAAGTGCGATGCATTTGTGGAGAATAATCCCCCTTCAACCATGGATAAGTTGGGCATAACCTATGAGAAGATGAAGGAGGTCAAGCCAGATATCATCATGCTGCGTGCTCCAGGCTACGGCCTCAGTGGCCCGTGGAAAGACTACCGTGGCCTCGGGAGCAACTTTGAGGAATATGCTGGGCACGATATCTTAAGAGGCTACCTAGACATGGACCCCTCGGGGCACAGTATGGTTTTCGCTTGCGACCACGCGGCTGGAGCCCAGGGGGCGTTTGTTCTGCTAGCCGCCCTGCATTACCGGAACCGAACGGGCAAGGGGCAACTCATAGAACTGAGTCAGACAGAGGCCTTCCTTCCCTGGATAGCGCAGGCACTGATGGACTACGATATGAATGGGCGCATTCAGGGGACGATGGGAAACCGGTATCCCGGCGCAGCACCTTGTGGCTGCTACCGCTGCAAAGGGGAGTCGATAGCTCAGGGAACTTCTAACCTTACCCCCGATCAGGGGAATTATGTGTTCATCACCTGCCACAATGATGAGGAATGGCAAGGTCTGTGCCGTGCCATGGGCAATTCCTCCTGGACCAGGGAGGAGAAGTTTGCCGATACCATAAGCCGCTACAAGAACCAGGACGAGCTGGATAGGCACATTGAGGGGTGGACGCGGGAGCGCGACCACTTTGAGGTTATGTACATGCTGCAAGCAGAAGGCGTTCCCGCTGGGCCTGTTGAGAGCTATAAAGATGCCTATAACGACCCCCAGCTGAAGGCACGGGGATTCTTTGAGTGGGCCACCCAGGAGGATTGCGGGACTCATCTTTATCCAGGGATGCCCTGGAAAATGTCCAAAACTCCCCTCCGCATCCGACGCGGCCCCGCTCGTCTAGGCGAGGATAACGAATACGTTTACAAGAAGATTATCAGGGTATCCGACGAAGAATATGCAAAATTGGACAAAGAGGGGCATATCGGAATGGACTTTGTCGAACCCTGATCACAGGCCGACCTAAGCTTTACCTGATAGCCTAGCTGGACGTTGCCCCGGGGATATGCTCCACTGGCCTCACCAAGGTAAGGGTTAGTGCCCCAGGCTCACATGCCACGACACAAACTCCGCACCCCCAGCACTTCTCAGGGTCAATGACCGCCTTATATTTCTTCGAGCCGTTGGGCTTGACCATATCTATGGCATCGAACTGGCACCGCTCCACACAGTCCTGACACCCGGTACAACCGTCCAGATCGACCACGGCCTCATAGCGGCTTTTCTCCCAGGCCTTGCCGATGGACACATTCACCATATCTATCGGGACGTATATCATACAGCAATCGCGGCAGCACTGGCAGCTCGTGTTCATACCAGTCATGATGGCGATATTCCCCCACATGTGGATCAACCCATCCTCTTCGATCTTGTCCACAAGCTCTAAAGCCTCATCCAAACTAAGCCTTTTGCCTGAGCCGCGCTTTATGGCGTATTCAGCGCCGCGACCAAATTGTAGGCAGTGCCATTGCTCCTCTTCCTTGGTGTGCTTGCAGTGTTTCCCAACGGCGGTGGTGCAATAGCGGCACGAGCAGGGAACCACTGCTATGAGTTCCTGCGCTCTCAGTATCTGGCGAAAGTCCTCGCAAGGGAGCACCCCGGGAAGGTCTTTGATTGCCTTGTACGCCGGCACTACCCGCATCATCGGCTGCGGCGACTGAGCCATGGAGTTGCCCCAACTTGGGTACCACTCGTTTATACAGAAGTCGTACCACATCTCGAAGAACTTTCGATCCTGAACCACGTTTAGCTGTTGCGTGGCTTGGGTGCCATCATGAAGCTGCATGATCTCGCGCGCGAAGCGGAAGTACTCGCGCTTATCAAAGTCCCGTGGGAAGGTGACCCCCTTGAAAAAAAGGTCATTCAGTTCTGCTCGCACCTTGTCTGCGGCAAACCCTGTCCTCTGAGCAACCTCCTCCGGGGTGCCCGGCAGCGCTGCTACCATCTGCGCCTGCTCTGGCGTCATCAAATGTTCCAGTATGGGACGCAGGCGGGTGGAACCGGGATGCCCTAGGCGTTCCATGAGGATGGCATAGGTATCATTAGCACTCATAAAATCAACCCCCTTTCCTAAACAGAGACTCTTCTCTGTGGGAGTATTATATCAGACGGAATCAATCAGCTGACAAGCTATTGTGCTCGTTTAGATAGCGTCTCATCTAAGGGATATTGACAATGAGGTTGACAGAAGGCCAGGAGGTTGATATGTTCTCCAGAGGCAGACAATATTAGCCGTCTACCATAAAGCGAAGGGGAGGAGGAGAATGACCCGTTCCAAAGGATATGCGGGAAATATTTTGCGGGTGAATCTTTCTGACGGGAATGTCGACAAGATGCCAACCCAGGTTTATGCAGATCTCTTTCTGGGAGGGAGGGGGATAGCTGCTAAAATCTACTGGGATGAGGTCTCGCCAAGCATCAACGCATTCGATCCAGAGAACAGGCTGATCTTCGTAACAGGTCCTGTTGCTGGAGTTCCAGGCTTCGGCGGCTCTAGGTGGCAGGTTTGCGGAAAATCTCCCATTCACGATTGTTTCTCCTATTGCAATTTGGGCGGCTTTTGGGGCGCTGAGCTTAAATTCGCCGGCTATGACGGCCTGGTTGTTTACGGGAAGGCAAATAAGCCATCCTATCTATGGATCGATGATGATCGGGTAGAGATAAGGGAGGCAACCCATCTTGTGGGCAAGGGAGCTATTTATTGTCGAGAGAAGCTAAAGGAAGAACTGGGAAAATCCTTCCGGGTCGTGGCCGTGGGCGCAGCAGGTGACAATATGGTGAGCTTTGCCAGTCTGGTCGCGGATAACGATGCCACTGGCTCAAGCGGGCTGGGTGCAGTAATGGGCTCCAAGAATCTGAAGGCCATTGCGGTAAGAGGAAGCAGGAGAACGGTTGAGGTAGCCCATCCCGAGAGGGTTCGAAAATTGAAGGAACGGCTACGTCTCGAAATGGGGGATAGGCCTACAGTGACAATGCCCTGGCTAGTGAACCCAGATAAGGCCAAAAAAGATGTCTGCCAAGGCTGTATTGGCGGATGTATTCGCGTAACATATGAGGGTCGCGGTGGAATTAAGGGCAAATTCATGTGCCAGTCTAGCATTTTCTATCAAGTTCGAGCGCAACGCTATTATGGAGAGCTCAATGAAGTTCCCTTCGAGGCTACGAAGCTCTGCGATGACTACGGTGTCGATACCTATGCCATTGAGACTATGATAATGTGGCTCTCGAGATGCTACCAGGCCGGACTCTTAACTGAAGAGCAAGCCGGCATACCTCTTTCTAAGATAGGGAGCAAGGAGTTTATTGAGACATTGATAAGGAGAGTATCTCACCGGGAGGGGTTTGGCGATGTTCTGGCCAATGGCACCCACAAAGCCGCAGAAACTCTGGGAAGTAAAGCCCAAGAATTGATCACCGATTACATGACCAGAACTGGCTACACTTCCATCTACGGGGCCAGGTTATATACTACTACTGGGCTCTTCTATGCCATGGAACCGAGGTTGCCTATTCAGCAGCTTCACGAGGTCCATATATTGATTATTGCTTCACTTCTTGCAGGCATGGGTGCACAGGATTTCGATTCCAGCAAGTTCATACGAGACGTGGCAAAGAAATTTTGGGGAAGTGAAATAGCTGCTGACTTTTCCACCTACGAGGGGAAGGCTTTGGCGGCAGCCAAAATTCAAGACCGTCAGTACGCTAAAGAATGTCTCATTCTGTGCGATCTTCTTTGGCCCATTTTCTATAGCCGGCTTTCAGAAGACCATGTGGGTGACCCTACCCTGGAGAGTCAGGTTTATGCCGCGGTAACGGGAAGGGACATTAGTGAGCAGGGCCTGTACGGAATTGGGGAAAGGGTTTTCAACTTGCAGCGGGCTATTCTTGCCAGGGAGGGACACAAGGGAAGAGAACACGACTGTCTGGAAGAGTTCAATTTCACCGTCCCGTTGAAGGGCGACTTTGGCAACCCAGACTGTATAGTTCCGGGCAAGGATGGCGAGCTTTTTTCCAGAAAGGGGATGGTTGTGGAAAGGGACAAATTTGAACGGATGAAGGATGAATACTACCAAATCCGAGGTTGGGATGTCCCCACGGGTTTTCAGAAAAGGGATAAATTGGAAGATTTGAATCTGGGAGAAGTCGCGGAAAAATTAGCAAGTGAGGGGCTGCTAGCCTAATTCTCAGCGTCCTTATGTTTGGTTGCTCAATCAGGCTCCATATTCTCTAATCATCTCTATATGTCTTTGATATGCATCACGGGCTCCCTTTGGTACGTATTTGATGCCAATTTGCGCCCTCTGCTTGCGGAGGGTTTGCTGCAGCAGCTTTACATCCAGTTTCCTCGGAGTCACCTTATTCCTGACAGCCAGAGCTGCTGCCGTACCCGCTGCCTGGCCAGTAGACATACTGCATGCCATATTCCTCGATGAGGCCCAAACGGATATGTCAGTCGAGGTAACCGAACCAGCGGCCAGAAGGTTCTCCATATCCTTGGGCACCAAACAGCGATAGGGAATGTCATAGGGCGGAACATCCCGTCTTCCTGAGTGTCCATCATCAGGTCCGTGAATGTCCTCAGGAAAGTTGCACATAGCGATAGAATCATTGAAGGCCCTACCTTGAAGCATATCTTCCTTCTTCAGAACATATTCCCCCAAGATTCTGTGCGTGTCCCTCATTCCCAGATGAGTTGGCGTCTGCTCTATATACGCATTCTCAAAGCCTGGGAGATTCTTCTTGAGGTAGTTGTAGGTAGACCATGCCTGCTTCCTGGCGTCAACTTCCCCATAGGTTAAGTCTTCCACCCTCCAGCCGTGGTGGCCCTTTGGCAAGCTTACATGTAAGGCCTGTACTAATAGCCTTCCAGGCCCAGGCATCACGATCATATTGAAGTTTTCATGGTTCTGGTAAAGCTTTCCCCCCGCTTTCCCCTTCTTGACAAGGCCTTGACCGCCCCAGAGGTAACCACGCTGTAATATAGGCCTTCCGCCCAGTCTAATCAGTTCAGCCATAATGGGTGGTCCCCATTCCTCAGGTTGCTCCAGCTTAAGCTTCATCAGCTTGTATATGTCTACGCCACCATACATGACAGCCCATGTGAATCCCAACGGTCGCCCGCTGGGATGTCCTTCAGTCATGCAAGGTGTTCCAGACTTCCACGCTATGTCGGCGCTTCCCGTCGCGTCTATTACGATTTTTCCTAGAACTGCTTGTCTACCCTCCTTACCCTCAATGATGACGCCCTTGACTGTATTTCCTTCCTTTACAGCGCCAACTCCGTAGGCGTGAAACAATAGCTTAACCCCAGCTTCCTCCATCATATTGTTAAGGAGATACTTGTAATACTCCCCATCAAAGGTAAAGGCTGCCCACGTATCGTCCAGAACCTTCCCGTCTCTCTTAAGCCGCTTACAGATCTCCTCGAAGATTCCACCATATATAGCAAAATCAACGCCCTCAAAAACCGTAGTAAGACAGTTTGTTGCTACCCCGCCCAGGTAACCAAATTGTTCTGTGAGTATGGTTTTGGCTCCGTTTCGTGCAGCGGCTAAAGCAGCGCCTGTACCTGCCGGTCCACCGCCGACAATAACCACATCCGCCTCAAAGGCTACGGGAGTCTTCCTTTCGGGTTCAGTAATCGTGTTCACAGAAATCGCCATTGTGTCTGCTGGGGAATCCAATGTAGCGAAATGCCCCGCTGGCTTGCGAGTATCAGCCATTTGTGCCTCCTTTTCATCTTTCTTGCCCCTTGTCGTGCCATCGACCATGTGCATCAATACCTGGGGTTGCGATTTAGCGATTGTCCCTAGCGCCGGAATTTCGCAATATCTTTGTCTAGCTCCTCAAGCCCTAGTTTGGCAAGTTTCGCCTTCGTTGGTATGCCGTTGCGGTCCCAACCCCTGGCATCATAGTATTCATCTATGATGGTATCCGGCTTTCTTATTACCTCGCCGTCGCGTAGCCCCCCTTGCAGGGGCTCGGTGTACATTCGCTTGGGCAGGGTATCGTCCTTCCTGGTTAGGCCCTCCCGAATGTTGAAACATCGCTCCAGATTGTATACCTTCTCTCCCGCGTGCCATAGATAATCTGCACTTCCAAACTGGGGAACACCCAACGCCGCTGCCAGCATCTTGGCCAGGAGATCCAGCCCGAAGAACTCCAGGTTGTGGGCAGGAAACATGCAGCAGCCAGTCAGCTCAATAGCGGCCAGGAAATCATGGTTGTATTTCACGATATCCCCCTTGCCCTCATCAGCGACAGGATCCACGAGCCGCGGCCTGGGGTTGCCAATCTCTTGACCGGCGTATCCGTAGCAGTGGTTGGCGCCGACGTTACTTAGAGCATAGTTCATACCCTCAGTCTTGCGTGCTCGCGGATCATATGCCGGCATTTCTTGACCTTTCACATGCATGGCATATTCCTCAGCCCCTTTCCCAATGCGGTCAGCCGCTCTCTTCACTCCCTCAGCGAGGATGTCGCCCACTCCCTCCCGAAGGCCTATCTTTTCTACGAGTTTGAGCATGGGCTCGTGGTCTCCGTGATTGAGAACCAGACCATCTGTATCCTCGGTGGTCAGGATCCCCTTTTCGAACAGCTCATAGGCAAAGCCGATGGCATTCCCTGTGCTGATGGAATCCAGCCCCAGCTCACAACACATGTGGTCTGCAAATACCGTCGCCTCAAGGCTGGTGCATCCCGTAGGCCCAGTAAAGGCCCAGACCGTTTCGTATTGGGGTCCCTTGCTGGTGATGCCAGCGTGAGGGCCACTAGGTATTCTTCGGACCTTTCCACATTTGAGCAAACAGTTATAGCAACCAACGTGCTCTTGTGTGATCTCCCCATATCGAGCAAATGAGATCTTCTCATGGCCTTCCAGTTGCCCAAAACGAAAATTCCGCACTGGATAGGCCCCCATAGAAAGGAATATATCCACACCCAAAACAGTCCCGTACTCACAGAATTCATCGAAGCCCAGTCCCTCTTTGTATCCCTTCTCCTGCTGCTGCACCAGCTTCTTGAACTCCCCCGGATTCATCATGGTTTCCCTTTGATCAGCCTCTATTACCACAGCCTTCAGGTTTTTTGAAGCCATTACAGTTCCGGTGCCACCGCGACTGGCAGACCGACGCTCGCTAAAGATCCCAGCGTAGCGGACAAGCCTTTCTGCAGCAGGCCCGATGCAGGCGATCCTTGCCTTTGGCCCATGCACCTGCTTCAAATACGCCTCCGTTTCGCTGGTGGTCTTTCCCCAAATGGCGGTTGCATCGCGGATTGCGTACTTGCCATCTTCGATATGGAGATAGGCGGGCTTCGCCGCTCTCTCCTCAATAATTATGAACTCAAAACCTGCCCACTTGAGCCAAGCTCCAAAATCGGCGCCCCCTACGCTGCGAGTAAAAGTGCCTGTTAGGGGGCTCTTGGTGACAGCCATCCATTTGGAAAGTGACTGCCCACTGGTTCCCGCTAGGGGCCCTGTTCCGAGCAACAGCTTATTCTCCCTGCTCAGTGGATCGATACCTGGCGGAACCTCGTCATAAAGGTATTTTGCGCAGAAGCCCCGTCCTCCTACGTAGGCTTCAGCCACCTTCTGAGGGATATCCTCTTCAACTATTGCGCCGCTGGAAAGATTGACTCGCAGAAGCCTGCGCATCCTTTCCTCAATCCTCTTGTCCGCCAAAGCGAGATTTCCGTAGGTGTGATTGTGAGTCGTCACAACTCAGTAATGGGCACTTTGAGTAGCTCAGCTCCCTTTGTCAAGCTCCCACAACTATAGTGAACTATTGCATATTCTGCATATTTCGTCAATTTGTGGGGGCTTCTGCTTCTCACACACACTTGCTCCAAAAGTAAGCCATTTTGGAGCACCCTGTGTTCTTCATCAGGTTAGGGTGTCGAAATCACGGTTAGGGTGTCGCCGCAGATACGAAACATCGACTCCATAACTTCTGATTATGGTGTTGCGGGGTCGAATCCCTACTAACACGCAGGCACTGCCTTTGCGCCGCAGCCCGAGGGGAGGAGTACAACTTGACAAACAGGCTGCCAAGGTATATACAGGATACCATCTTCGTGAGACAATGCCGCCGTGAACTCTGCGGTGACCTCTCGAAGCCAACAGGTTGCTAACCAATCTAAAGGAGGAAAGAATGGGGCTGAAAATCTGTATACAGGAAAGCGTGCACGATGCGGAGTTAGGGGCGGATTCGGACTTACTCTCGGATGGTGTCAGGAGACTGGTAAAGAAAGTAGCGAGACCGGATACCGAAGTGATACACCGTCACGTAGAAAAGGACCCCGATACCCCTGACTCTCTGAACTTTCCCTGGCCGCTGAATTGGGCGTCTCTGCAGCTACTGAGAGAGCCTGCCATCATCAGTGGCGCCCTCAGGGCCCAAGAGGAAGGATTTGATGCCGTGGTGATCGCCTGTGGCCTCGACGTGGGACTACACCAGGCTCGGGGCATGATGAACATTCCAGTGACGAGTGTTACTGAATCGGGCCTCCTGCTGGCCCAGCTGCTGGGGAGAAAGCTCGCCCTAGTGGCACCGTCCGACACTATTATTGATGCAGTGGAGGAAAACCTTCATTTCCTCGGCTTTGAGGACCGAGCTATCAAGCACAGGCCGGTGAGACACTTCGACATGATATTTGGTCTGGCTGACGCCTTCCGGGGTAAGCCTGAAAGGCTCATCGAAGACTTTGAGAAAGTAGCATGGGAACTAATTCGTGATGGTGCGGATGTTATTGTGCCCACCTGTGGCTGGTTGGGGCCTGCGTTTTCGCTGAACGGCTACGTGGAGGTACGCGATGCCAGGGTTCCTGTTGTCGACGGCACTGCCGCTGCGCTGAAGCTGGCAGAGACCCTCGCTGACCTGCAAAAGAGCATTGGACTCAATAAGACAAACCTTCCCAATAGTTTCTATGAGACACCGCCGGGGGAGATCTGGGATCAGGCACGCAAGGCTTACCAACGGTCGGCAAACTCATTAGCAAGACGTGCAATTACAGCGAGGTAGCAGTCACAAACACCGACAGGCCCCAAGCAAAACGCATACCGCTGGAACAGCTTCCAATAGCCCCTCGACTCTTTTCAGCAGGTCTGCAACTTGTCTGGCAGGTGACAGTCGCGAATCCGTTCCTAGTATCCTTCAGCACCTGGAAAGAACCGCAGGGAAATTGGCTTGGTTCAGCCCGACTTTCGCCTAACCTCACGACTAGTAAGTGATGGAGGAACAAAGTGGAGCAAAGTAAAGAGGTGGTTATTGTAACCAGCGACGCCGGGGGCACGATGACAGATATATTCGTAGTGGACAAGGAGGGAGAGTTCGTCATCGGGAAAGCCTCAACAACCCCTCGCGATGAGTCGATAGGATTCTGGGACTCTCTCAGCGATGCTTTTGTCTATTGGGGCATAGATTGGGAACAGAAGGCTAAGGAAGTACTTCCCCATGTTGAAGCGTGCATCTACTCCGGTACCTCAATGCTAAACATTCTGCTTACCAGAACAGGGCAAAAGGTGGGACTCATTGTCACAGGAGGGGATGAGGATATACTTCTCCATGAACGTTCTAAGCAGATCTATTCTGGCTTCGGCTATGCGGATAGGCTGCACAAGGTGGGGCACTACCACAATGTACCACCACTGGTGCCGAGGAAGCTTGTGCGCGGGGTGACCGAGAGGATTAACTTGTTTGGAGAACCAGTAATTCCCTTGTATGAGCATGAAGCCAGACAGGCTGTAGAGGAGCTTTTGCAGAGGGGTGTTGAGTCGATTGTTGTCTGTTTCTACTATTCGTATGTGAATCCTTCCCATGAAAGGCGGATAGCTGATATAGCCAAGGCAGTGATGGCGGAGAAGGGGGTCGAGGTTCCGATCTATTTGTCCAGCGAGATTGCTCCCATCATGAGGGAGGTTTCCAGGCTAAACAGCACGCTACTCCAGGCCTATGCTGCGGAGCCAGCGAGGCAGCAATTGGTCAAGATAGAGAGAAAACTCCAGGAGCATGGATACAGATATCCGCTGCAAATAATAATGGCTCCTGGTAGTGTGGCCAATATCAATTACCCCCGCCTCCATGAAGCCACCTTCTCCGGCCCTATAGGAGGGATTATAGGAGCGCAATACTTGGCAAGATTGTTAGACCTGCCAAATATAGTATGCACTGACATGGGGGGTACGAGTTTCGATGTCGGTCTCGTTATGGGAGGGCAGCTTATGATCCTGCGAGAAGTGGAGCTGGCACATCATATATTTAACATACCTACCGTGGTTATGGACTCCATTGGTGCCGGGACTGGAATGTACCTCAGGGTCGACCCAATGAGGAGACTACATATAGGTCCCGATAGCGCTGGAGCCGATCCAGGACCCGTTTGCTATGATATGGGGAATGAGATACCCACTGTGATGGATTGCGCCCTCATTTGTGGCATCCTCAATCCAGACTACTACCTCGGCGGTAAGCTGAAATTAAATAAGGACAAAGCATACAAGGAGATTAAAGAGCAATGCGCTGATGTGATGGGCGTCGATGTCTATGATTTTGCCGAAGGGGTATATGACCTAATCTGCTCTACCATGAGAGAACATATCAAAACGGTGCTTGCGGTAAGGGGTTTCTCCGCAGCAGACTACCATGTGCTAGCCTATGGTGGAGCAGGGCCGATGTATGTTGCTGGCTATACCGAGGGATTGCCTTTCAAGGGGGTGATGACGGTTCCCTTTGCTGCCGCCTTCTCCTCCTTTGGCTGCGCTTCGGTTGATTATGTCCATCGCTATCAAAAGTCGACTCTGGCGGCGGTCCCGCATGGCGCTGATGAGGGCTTTAAGACAGTCATAGGTATGATACTCAATTCTGGTTGGGAAGAGCTGGAGAGGAAAGCTATCGATGACCTGAAGCAGGAGGGCTTTTGTGAGGATGATGTCACGCTTAGGCAGGTGGCATATTTGAGATATGGGCAACAGATGGAGGATCTCGAGGTGTTCTCTCCTGTTAGCAGGATTAATACCGCAGAGGATATGGATAAGCTTATCGAAGCTTTTGAAGACCTTTACACCAGGGTTTATGCAGCCGGGGCGAAATATCCAGAATGGGGCTATACAATCTATGAGCTGGGTCTTATCGCCACTGTGCCCAAAATTAAACCTGTACTAAAGAAATACCGTCTTGAGGGCAAAGGGCCTCCCAAAGAAGCCTTTAAGGGCAAGAGAGATGTGTACCTGAAGAGGAAGTGGGTAACAGCAACAGTTTACGAGATGGATTTGCTCAAGCCTGGCAATCAAATTGAAGGCCCTGCAATAGTGGAGGCACCAGCTACAACGCTCTTCGTCCCTACAGGGAGGAGCATAAGGATGGACGAATACCGGGTAATTTGGATGACAGGAGTTTAGGAATGGCTGAGGTTAAACAAGGCATAGGCGAGGGAGGCAAGACCCTGAAACAGATGCTGGAAGAGACAGCAAGGATAACTGAGGAGACAGGGTGTTACGGGGGTATCACTGAGCTCAAATCAAAAGAGAGAGAGCCGATAAAGTATGAATTATTACATTCGAGGATCCTATCTGCTCTGATAGCGGGAAGGGAGACCACGAGGATGATCGCCGCGTCGCCCATTGTCCGAGAGGTTCAAGAACTTTGTATCGCGCTCTATACCCCTGAGGGACACGCCATAGCTACATCCACAGGGATTCAGGTCCACATCGTGCCTATGGGCGAAGTAATTCAATGGATGATAAGAAATGATTACGAAGAAGACCCGGGTATCCAGGAGGGAGACCTTTTCTGTTGCAACGATAACACGATTGCCGGGATGCATCCCGCGGACGTATATGATATCACCCCTATCTTTTACAAAGATGAGCTTTTAGGATGGACAGCAACGGTGATTATGGAAATAGACATCGGCTCAGTGAGTTGTGGCCCTTTGCCTTCTACGTGTAATGTGGAGAGGTTTACCGACGGATTCTTCGCCTGTGCCGAGAAGACAGGGACAAATGATAAGCTGAGGAGGGATTTTCTGACCAGGGCTGAACGCACATTACGCTACCCTGCTATGTTCGTACTGGACAGGAAGGGCGCGCTGGCAGCAAATATCAAAGTCCGCGAGGAGGTAAAGCGCCTAATAGATGAGTTTGGCCTGGACTACTACAAGGAGGCAACCAGGGAGCTCATAGAGGATTCGAGGAGAACCCAACTTCACCGCATGAGGCAGAGGACGGTCCCTGGTAGACTTCGAAATCCGCAGTATATAGAGATATACCTCAAAGATAAGCCTGTGCCAGCCTACGCCAGAAAGGATGTGATCAGGCTAATTCCTACAGATATTGAGATCAAGCCAAGCGGCGAAATAGCAATAGATTTCGAAGGGGCTGGAGATTGGGGTTGGCACAGCCTGAACACCACTCCCACCGGGATGTATGGCGGGCTTTCCATCACTCTAGCTATGACCATAGCTTATGATGGTAAGGCCAACTATGGCACGCTTATGCCCTGCGAGATAAGATGTCCCTACGGCAGCATAGTGAATCCATCGACCATGTATCTTCCCACCGCAAACCTGTGGGCACCTGTGCTCATCTTCGGTGCCAACTTCCTCGATTCTCTAAGCAGAGCTTACTACGCCCGTGGGTTTAGAGAGGAGATACTTTTAGGCGTAGGTCAAGTTAGCACTGTTCTAAATGGGCTCCGTCGACGTGGAGACCCGCGCATACACGAGATGGGAGAATTTACACCGGGTGGCGACCCTCGCCAAATAGGAGGTTTAGGTTCCGGAGGCCGTGGCATCGCCGACGGGATAGATCTCACAATGTTCAACCCCGAGACCGACAGCGGTAATATGGAAGTGTTCGAACTCGGCCTCTCATCGCTCTATGTTGGAGGAAGGGTTATGCCGGATTCAGGAGGATTTGGAAAGTACCGGGGCGGGTTCAATTTGTGCTCGACGCAGATAATCTATGGAGTGGAGTGGGCTATCGCTGAAACAATGGCAACTCATGGCTCAAATAAGATACTCCAGAATAGAGGGATATTTGGTGGATATCCAGGAAATGTGTTCTACGCTTACGTTGTCAGAAACGCGAATACTAAAGAGCTGATCGAGCAAAGGTTGCCTTTGCCAAAAGTTGAGGGTGACCCAAGAAATCCTGATATCAAGAGGCTGGTAAAAGGTGACATCACCCTTGTGAAGCTTTGGTGGTGCAGCGATGAGATACTGAAGGATTACGACATAATTCAGAATTGTATGCATAGCAACAACGGGGGATATGGGGATCCCATAGACAGGGATACAAGCCTCATCCAATCAGACCTTGACCTCGGCTTTACCACAGTGGAGGCTTGCAGGAATATATACTGCGCCGAAGCCATTTACGATGAGAAGAAAGAGGAATGGACGATAGATGAGCAAAAGACAAAGGAACTGCGTGAGACGAGGAGAAGGGAGAGGCTGGAGAGAGGGGTACCTTTCAAGAAATGGTGGCAACAGACCAGGAAGAAGATAATGAAGAAGGAGTTAGACCCACTCTTATTGGAGATGTATCACAGCTCCATGGAGAAGGGGCCCAAGTTTGCTCAAGAGTTTAGAGAGTTCTGGAGCCTGCCACAAGACTTTACCTTCGGAGGTCAGTAGAGATGGCGCAATATAGCAAGGAAGAGATAGAAGACCTTATCAACGGAAGACTCCCTTGGCCAAGAGTGAGAACGATTATAAGCGCCCCCAAGGACGACGACAGGTTCGATAAGTACCTGGAGATATTGCAGGAGAGGGTCCCCTGGAAAGAGCGGATCCTGCTTCCTCTAGCCGAGCATTTGTACATTGTGGAAAAAGGGGAGGAGAGAATCGTCAAGTGCGATTGCGGGTATGAATACGGCGATTACAGGGAGAATTGGAAACTAAAAGCCCTCATCTACGTGAGGGACACCGAGGAGAAGCTGGACGAGGTTTTCTTCGGTCCGCGCAAGCCCGACCCAAACTTCTGTGACGTCAGGGAGTACTGCTGTCCCGGCTGCGGCGCTCAATTAGAGGTGGAAACCCTGCCGGTCGGGTATCCCGCGGTTTTCGACTTCCTGCCAGATATAGACGCCTTCTACAGGGATTGGCTGGAGAGGCCGCTTGAGACAGAAAAGGAGTTCAAAGACCTGACCTATGAACTTACTCGAAGATGGGGTCAAGAAAGCCAGAGCAAGTAACTCAAGTAGCTAAGGGAGGTATCAAGTGGCTGTAAATAAGGCAATGGCTAGCTTTGACGAAGCAGTTGCCGATATCCCAGATAGGGCTGTCATCGGGGTGAGCAATTTTGCAGGAATAGTGATGACGCCCCAGAACCTTATCCAGGCTGTGGCTCGGAAATCTCCCAAGGACCTCACCATTGTCACTTTCTTCGGTGGCCTAGGTGTCAAAATTAGAGAGTTCTTGAGTTCAGTCCTTGGAGAGGAAAAGGCTTCACAACGGTGGTATATCGACGCTGCTGTGCTAGTGGAACAAGGCATTGTACGAAAGCTTATCAGTAGCTTCCCTTTCGCGCCCGGCGTTGAGACTGTAAAAAAAGAATGGGAAGCAGGCAAGCTGATGGTGGAGGAATTGCCCCATGGCACGTTGGCGGTGAGGTTATGGGCTGCTGCGGCAGGGGTAGGTGGTGTATATGTTCGTACCGGGGTTGGGACAGTCGTGGAGGAAGGTAAAGAAAAAAGAATGTTTGACGGGGAAGAATATATCCTCGAGTTGCCGCTCAGGCTTGACTTTGCTCTCATCCGTGCCCACAAAGCCGACAAATACGGGAATCTAGTCTATCGGGGTGTTAGCAGAGGTGTCAGTGCCATGATGGCCAAGGCAGCCGCAATTACCATTGCCGAGGTAGACGAAGTGGTTGAACCAGGGGAGCTTGACCCAGAGCATATTATCACTCCCGGTATATACGTGCACCGTGTGGTTCAAATACCGAAGGAGAGTTAAGATGACAGAGAAAGAACTCAGAGAAAGAGTCAAAACCAAGGAAAGGGTGGATGAACAGACTATAGCATTGAGGGCAGCCAAGGAGATTCGCGATGGGGATTATGTGAATTTGGGCTTCGGGATACCTACCCTAGCCAGCAACTTCGTCCCGGAGGGGAAGACTGTGTTCTTCCACTCGGAGAGCGGGATTATCGGCTATGGTCGTATAGCCACCGAGGAGGAAGCAGATGAGATGGGGTGGATATTGGTTAACGCGAGTGGCCAGCCTGTTATGCCGCTTCCAGGGCTAAGCCTTTTCCATATGGGTGAAGCTTTCGACATGATTCGTGGTGGGCAGCTTGACCTAACCATCCTGGGAGGGCTTCAGGTATCAGAAAGGGGAGACTTGGCCAATTGGCGAGCGCCACACTTATTTACCAGCATTGGCGGTGCTATGGACCTGGCAGCTAGTACCAAAAAGGTTATTGTCTGCATGACCCATGTCACGCGTAGCAATGAATACAAGATAGTGAGGAAATGCACCTTCCCTCTTACCGCCAGGGAATGCGTGGACCTAATCATCAGCGACATAGCGGTGATCGAGGTGGCCAAAGCGGGATTAGTGCTCAAGGAGGTGGCGCCTGGATGGACCGCGGAAGAGGTGCAAGCACTAACAGAGCCTAAGCTTACCATAGCCCCGGACCTAAAGGAGATTGAGCTGTGATAGAAGAAGTAACACAGGGGAAGCCCCGCTGTTCCGGGGGCTTCTGGTATCTGGCGGCGCGGGCTGGCCGCACCCCTTACTGGCCGCCATTACACATTTGTGCAGAGTGTGCGATTTGTCTCCAAATGGTTCATAGTCATAGGGGCAATGCTAAGTGTAAGCATCTTTCTTGATCCACAGCCTTTCATACCATGCACGGTGCTCTTCGCCAGCCACTTTTCTGTACCTTGCAGTAGTGTTGAAGCTGGCATGTCCCAGATGCTCCTGGAGTAGCCTGAGGCCGTCGCCCGAGTCATCCAGTTTCACAGCGTGGACGGCGAACGCATCCCTAAGGCGGTGCGGACTCACACCACGGCTCCTGCCTGTTTCGGGGTTCACCAAGTTGGGAAGGCTGGCTCTCTCAGCGCACTTCCTAACCACCTGCCACGCCCGGTGCCGGTTGATGCCAAAGAGTAGCGTGGAGCCGTCTTGAAGCGCTGACCAATTCACTTTGACAAAGTCCCTTAACATTTCTAGGGTGTGATTATCGACTGGTAATGTTCTTATTCGGCAGTGCTGCTGCTCCCGCATCGTTATCTTACTCACTTCTTCACCACAGTCTGGGCAGAACCGGTGCGTCTTAGCCAGTCTTGCTCTGCAGTTTGGGCAGGACAACCGAATGCGCTTTTTCAGGCGCTGAATAGTAACTGTGCCGCAGGCAAAGTCGATGTCGGCTACCTTAAGGGCCAAGGTCTCTGAGATACGGCACCCCGTAAGTAGCTTTTCCGCTTCGCTGGAGTTGAGTGCATCTTCCCGGGCGCACCTTATTTTCTCCTGTATTCTTTTCGGTTCTTTAGGAGACTGCGACTGCTTGCTTTGCATATAGAAATTCCTCAATATCCTCTATGAGTAGTCGGAATGGCAAAGAGTTTTGTTCTAGTGGCAGATGCAGAGGGCCCTCATGGTAACGCGGAGGAATATGTGAAAGAGTTATTGGGGGTTCCCGATGGATATAGGGTGCAATGCATCATGCCAATCGGCTATCCTGCAAAAGAGCTTCCCGAACATTCAGACAGCGAATTTGATGAGTCGAAGATACATTGCGAGAAGTTCTAAGTACCCCCTTGTTTATCGTCGGTATAGAGAGCAGATCGGGAGGCGCTTCTTTGGATAGGTCTTGATGAGACCAAGCTCAGGTTATTGAGCGAAGGCCCGCCACAGGCGTAGATGAGCTCATTCCAAATCGATCGCCGTCAACTGATTCTCCTCCTAAGCGTACTCGAGGTCAGTAGGCTGCCTTGCTGCTTCACCCCCCCCCACCTCTAATGGGTGAGGTGAATTCCCCTTCCCTCTAACTCCCTCCCCCCAGGTGAGGGAGGATCGGAAAATCCCTCTCCCTCGAAGGGAGAGGTTAGAGCCTGTCCTGAGCGAAGTCGAGGGGAGCTTGTCGAAGGGTGAGGGTGAACGCTTGGGGCTCAGAGGGCTTTCTCTCGCACTACTTTCAAGAAATCGGCGTGAACGGCCTTGTTGGAAGCGATGATGGGGCTCTCACCTGTTCTCAGCGGTCTCCCCTCCCAGTCGGTCATTACTCCACCGGCCTCGGTAACCAGCAGCTGGCCGCTGGCGAGCTCCCAGGGGTATATGAGCAGGTGGAAGTAGAGGTCAAGCCGCCCGCAGGCGGCGTAGGCCATCGCGAGGGCTGAGGAGCCCATTATTCTAAAGGCGTACACATTTGGCCACAGGCTGGTGATAAACTCCAGGACCCTTTTACCCTTCTCATCGACATAGCCCAGATCGAGACCGATGAGCGACTCTTGGACCATCGTTTTCCTGGAGACGCAGATAGGATTATTGTTGAGGAAAGCCCCCTTGCCTTTCTGGGCCGAGAACAGCTCGTCGCGCAGCGGGTCGTATACAATGCCCAGCAAAACATCCTCGCCCTTTGATAAAGCGATGACGGTCGAGAAAAAGGGGATGCCGAAGGAGTAGTTGTTTGTCCCATCCAGGGGATCGAGGATCCAGGCGTAGTCTGAGTCCCCTCTGAGGGGCTCCGATTCCTCGGAGAGGATGCTATGATCAGGATACTCGGATTGGAGGAGTGATTTGAGGCTATTCTCCGCGTGAAGGTCCACGTCGGTGACGATGTTGGCTCTTCCCTTATACTGTACCTGCCTGTCTTCCCGGAAATGAGCTTTGAGGATTTCCCCCGCCTTCCTCGCCGCCGTAGCGGCTACATCAAGAGCCTCCTTCCCGCTCTGGGACAGAGGAGAAGCGGTCATGGCAGCTCCATCTTCTCTTTGACCTCTTTGATGGTCTGCTTGGCTATGGCATGGGCGCGTCGAGCCCCATCGGCGAGGACTTCATCCACATACCCTGCCCTTTGGGCGATTTCGGCTCGCCTTTCGCGGAAAGGCTCGAGTGCCTTATTTATTGCGTCGGCGAGGAGTTGCTTGCAATCAACGCAGCCTATTGCTGCTCCCCGGCACTGCTCGGCAAACTCGACCAGCCGCTCTGGGTTATAGAAATTGTGCAGGCTGTAGACATTGCAGACCTCGGGATGCCCGGGGTCGCTGCGGTACTGACGGGCGGGATCGGTGAAGGCGGTCATTATCCTTTGAGTGGTCTCCTGCGGTGAGGCTGCGAGCTCGATATCGTTATCGTAGCTCTTGCTCATCTTTCTTTCCCCATCAAGCCCGAGCACCATGGGAAAGGTAGTGAGCTTGGCCTTGGGTTCAGGGAAGGTGGGGCCAAACAAATAGTGAAAGCGGCGTACGATCTCTCGCGCCAGCTCCAGGTGAGGCAACTGATCCTCGCCCACGGGAACGGTGTCTGCTTTGTAGAGCACGATGTCAGCTGTCATCAGCACCGGATAACCCACCAGCCCGTAGTTAACGTTGTGAGGCTGTGCCTTGACCTTCTCCTTAAAGGTGGCAACACGCAGCAGCCAGCTGAGGGGGGTTACCATACTGAGCAGGGTATGGAGCTCCATCACCTCGGGGACATGGGACTGGATGAAAAGGATGCTCTTTTCGGGATCAAGTCCCGCTGCCAGCCAGTCGAGCATCATCTCATGGGTGTTCTCTTTGAGTAGATGGGTATCCTCGAGAGTGGTCAGGGCATGGACATCGACGATGCAGTAGATGCACTCGTAGTCTTGCTGAAGCTTGACATAATTTTGGATCGCCCCCAGGTAGTTACCGATGTGCTGCCTGCCTGTCGGCCTAGCGCCGGAAAAGACACGACCTTTTTTCAAGCCAAACCTCCCTTTGTACCTCGTGGAGTGTAACATAAAATGAGGGTGGGGACAAGCTGAGACGCAGTTCCTTACAAGTGAGTGCATATTCAAAGAAGCCAATTGTTGTCATTGCGAGGAGCCCTGAGCCAGTCGAAGGGGCGATGAAGCAATCCAGGGTGGGTACAGGAAAGGACTATGAGATTGCTTCGCGGAGTTTACCCTGAGCTAGATTCTTCGGGCCCCTTCGTTTCACTCAGGGTCCCTCAGAATGACAGAAAGCGAAGGGCTCGCAATGACGCTGTGCATCCACCCCCACCCAACCTCTCCCTTCCAGGGAGAGGGGTTCCCAATCCTCCCTCCCCTGGCGGGAGGGAGTTAGAAGGAGGGGGATAGAATTCCCCCTTCATCCACTCTGTTATTCCCGCGAAAGCGGGAATCCAACCCCTTAGCAATTACCACGCCAAGGTAGCTGCTTTCACCCTAACTGTTCAACTCTCTGGACTCCTGCTTGCGCAGGAGTGACAGCTTCCTCAAACCTTATACTAATTACTAATGACAGAAAGGGAAGGGCTCGTAATGACAAAAGGTAGGGGCGTTCAATTGAACGCCCCTACCTTTTGCGCCGCTTAAGGAAAGAAGCTATAATGGCCTCGTCTACGATTAGGAGGTTTCGGTTGATTAGAAGCTTCAAGGGAAAGACACCCAGGATAGCTGAGTCTGCCTTTATCAGCGAGGCGGCGTATGTTGTCGGCGATGTCGAGATCGGAGAGCACTCGAATGTTTGGCCGGGCGCTGTGATCAGGGCCGACTTCGCCGCCATAAGGATCGGTAGTCACGTCGATATCGAGGATAACTGCACATTGCATGCGGGAAACGATATGGAGATCAGCGACAACGTAATCGTGGGACACGGCGCTGTGGTGCATAGCAGGAAAGTGGGGAGCAGGGTGCTCATTGGGATGAACGCTACCACTTTACATAACTCCGAGATCGGCGATCACAGTATTATCGGCGCGGGCTCGGTGGTTACGGAGGGCATGGTGATCCCTCCCGGCTCCTTTGTTGTCGGAGTGCCAGCAAAGGTCAAGAGGCAGGTCACCGAGAAACAGAAGGGCTGGATGGAAGGGCATGAGAACTTCTATCCCGACCTCGCGGAGCAATACAAGGAGGAGGGGCTTTAGCGGGCTCACATGTGCTCAGGGGCGGTCATTCCCATGAGACCAAGGGTCTTGGCGAGGACGATCTGCGCCGCATTGACCAGCTTGAGCCGGGCCCAGGTCAACGTTTCGTTGTCAGAAACGACCCGACATTGCTTGTAGAAGCTGTGGAAAGCGGTTGCCAGTTCCTGGGCGAAGTAGGGTAGGTGGTGGGGTTCAAGATTTCTAGCGGCAAGCTCTATCAGCTCGGGTAACAACACTATCTTGCGGATCAGGTTGAGTTCCGCGTCAGTGGTGAGCAAGGCCACATCTCCGTGGGTGTAGTCGATATTCCTCTCCCGGGCAAAGCGCTGGATGCTGGCGATACGGGCGTGCGCATATTGGACGTAATAGACCGGGTTATCAGCCGATTCGCGCTTTGCCAGTTCCAGGTCGAAGTCCATTTGGCTGTCTGCGGAACGTGAGAGGAAGAAGAAACGGCAGGCGTCTGCTCCCACCTCGTCCACCAGCTCGCGCAGGGTTACGAGCTCCCCGGTACGCTTCGAGACTCTGAGCACGTTCTCCCCACGGTGCAGGGTGACCATCTGCGAGATTATTATCCCCAGCCTCTCGGGGTCGACCCCCAGTGCACTGATCACTGCCTTCATCCGTGAGACATGACCCTGATGGTCGGCTCCCCAGATGTTGATCACCCTGTCGAAGCCACGCTCCAGAAACTTGTTGTAGTGATAGGCGACGTCTGAGGCAAAATAGGTGGGAACGCCGTTGCTGCGCACCAGTACGTTATCCTTGTCCTCGCCGAGAGCAGTAGAGACAAACCATTGTGCCCCTTCTCTCTCTTCGATGTGGCCACCCTGTCTCAACAGAGCCATTGCCTGTTCATATTGGCTATTTTCAAAGAGGCTGAGTTCGCTAAACCAGGTATCGAAGTTGACGCCCAGAGACTCAAGGTCTGAGCGAATGGCTTTGATAGCCTTGTGCAGCCCAATTGCTCCCAACTCCTGGATTGCTTCCTCAGGGGTCAGGTCAAGGAAAGAATCTCCCGTTTCGGCGATAATCTCCTGGGCAAGCTCCACTGGATAAGAGCCCTGGTAGCCATCGGGAGGCATTTCGCTCTCTTTGCCCAGGGCCTGGAGATAGCGGCAATAGAGGGAGCGATAGAAAGCGTCTATCTGGTTGCCGGCGTCATTGACATAATATTCCTTTTCCACAACATAGCCAGCGGCGCCAAGCATGTTGGCTAGAGTGCTGCCAAGGACGGCGCCCCGCCCGTGCCCGATGTGGATTGGCCCTGTAGGGTTGACGCTAACGAATTCGAGCTGGACTCTCGAACCTTTCCCTAGATCAAGGTTTCCGTAATCTTCTCCAGCACTCAATATCTCCTCTACCTGCTGGGTGAGCCATTTACTCGTTAGGAAGAAGTTAATGAAGCCCGGGGCTGCCACTGATACCTTCTCTACCCCCTCGATCTGAGGCAAAAGGTTTGCCACTATCTCGGCTATGGCCATAGGCTCCAACCGGGCTGCTCTCCCCATCTTCAGCGGCAGGCTGGAGGCATAGTCACCGTGCTCCGAGTTCTGCGGGTGTTCCAAAGTGATCTCGGGCAGGGCAATCGGTGGCAGCAGCTCCTTTGTTTGGGCTTCTTTGGCTGCTTGCTCTAAGAGCTTAGCGATTTTGTGTTTAGGCATAGCTAGTTCAACTCCCCTCCACTCTCCCACAGTCGGCTAACCTCCCTGGCAAGGAACCTGTGCTCTGACTGCTGTAGGTAGGGATCGGCGTCAAAAAGGCGAATTGCTTCCTTGCGGGCAAGCTCCAGAAGCTCCATATCGGAGAGCCTGGCCATCTTCAAGTCGGGGAGCCCACTCTGGCGGGTGCCGAAGAACTCGCCCGGCCCCCTGAGCTTCAAATCCTCCTCGGCGAGGGCAAACCCATCCTGAGTACGTTGGAGGAGAGAAAGACGCTGCTTTGCCTCTGCCGACGGGGTCTCGGCGAGGAGCAGGCAGTAGCTCTGGTGCTCCCCTCTTCCCACGCGGCCGCGAAACTGGTGTAGCTGCGCCATCCCGAAGCGGTCGGCGCCCTCGATTAGCATCACCGTGGCATTGGGGACGTCAACTCCTACTTCGACCACCGGCGTTGATATCAATATGTCAAGATCGCCGCTGCGAAAGCGCCGCATTACCTCTTCTTTTTCCGAGCTGGAAAGCCTACCGTGGAGCAGACCCAGCCGTAGTTCGGGGAAGACGCCCTGGGAGAGGCGCTTATATTCGGTGATCGCTGCCTTGGTCTCGATAGCCTCTGATTCCTCGATTAGGGGGCAGATAATAAATGCTTGGTGCCCCTCAGCAATCTGTTTGCGAACGAAATCGTAGGCGTTTTGCCGCTGCCTGGGGCTGAGCCATTTGGTCTTGATCTCAATTCTCCCCGGAGGGAGTTCGTCGATTACTGAGAGGTCGAGATCGCCGTAGAGGGTAAGCGCCAGAGTACGGGGGATGGGGGTGGCGCTCATCACCAGGACATGGGGACTCAAACCTTTCGAGCGCAGCTCCGAGCGCTGCATTACCCCGAAGCGATGTTGCTCATCGACCACACAGAGCCCTAGCTGCGGGAACTCCACCCCTTTCTGGATCAGGGCGTGGGTGCCGATGACAATGTTGATCTCTCCTGAGGAGATACTCTCCTGGAGATACTGCTTCGAGCTTTCTCTGAGGCCGCCGGTAAGGAGGCCAACGCTGATAGGGTGAGGGAGCAGCGAGGCATAGTTGGCAACGGGCTTGCCATTGCCTGCCTCCCCGCTTGCCCTGCTCAGCAGGCCACATATGCTCTCGAAGTGCTGCTCTGCCAGGATCTCCGTTGGTGCCATGAGAGCAGCCTGATAGCCGCTGGCGGCAGCCATCAACATCGCTGCTGTGGCGACCACGGTCTTGCCGCTGCCGACTTCTCCCTGCAAGAGCCGGCTCATCGGCTTCGATTTGCTCAGGTCCTCCTGGATCTCGGCAAGAGCGCGTTTCTGAGCGGTGGTCATGGTGAAAGGTAGGGAATTGAAGAAGGGCTCAAGGCAGTGGCCATCGACCTCGAAGGCATTGCCTGTTCCCTCTCGTTGCCAGTCTCTTTTCTTAGATAGCACGCCGAGCTGGATTAGGAAGAGTTCGTCGAAAGCCAGTCGCCTCCTGGCCTGGTCTTTCCTGAGCTCGTTATCCGGATAGTGTGCTTGTCCGATTGCTTCGGAAAGTGGGAGCAGCCCAGCTCTGCTTCTAATACCTTCGGGGAGGAAATCCGGCAGCTTGAGCAGCCAACGGTCGAGGTTTCCCTTAACTAACCTCCGCACCACCCGAGGCGATAGCCCCGCGGTTAGCGGATAAACGGGTACTAGCCTCCCGGTGTGAATCAGGTCGTTGGACTCTAGATGCTCCCACTCAGGGGATTCGAGCACTTTCCTCCCGCGAAAGAGGCTCACCTTGCCGCTAATCACAACCTGGCTATTAGGGGTGAGCTTCTTGGCAAGATATGGTTGATTGAACCACACAACCCTCATGTTGCCCGATTCGTCGCCAACAATAGCTTGCGTTGCTCGCCTGCGGTTTGAGGTGGTCATCTCAGTGGCCTCCCAGATGGTGGCCACGATGGTTTGCTCCAACCCCACTTCAAGCTCTGAGATGAGCTTTCTCTGGCTGTAGTCGATGTGGCGCCGGGGGAAGAAGTAGAGAAGCTGGTGCAGCGTCTTCACCCCCAACTTGCCGAATTTGGTGGCAAGGCTTGAGCTTATACCCTTAATCGATGTGATCGGGGCATCAAGATATCGGTCGATATCACTCTGGGGGCGTGGGAGGGGGAGTTCTCTTCCACTGGCGGAGGTTTGAGGCAGAGGCTGTGCTTTTGGCACTCCGGTGGCAAGTTGCTCCAGTACGCTCCTGACCCATTTCTCCCGCTCCCCTTCGTCCAGGGTGGAGTAGCTCAGCGAAAGCAGGCGAGCGAGCTTTGGGTCGGCTGGGGTCAAGTTGCGCAGGAACTTATCCAGGCCGCCCATTACTGCGAGATCGCGGTATCCTTTGGCATGCTCCAGTTCGAGGACCTTGCGTAACTGGTCAATTGCTACGTTCAATATTCCCCTTCCAATAAAGATACCGCGATCACATGCGGGCCGACATGGGCTCCCACTACAGGGCTGACCCTCGACCTGTAGATGCGCTCTTTGGGGAATAGGGAGTCCAAACGGTTGATGAGCATCTCCGCTTCATCAGGGGTAGTGGCATGTTCAACAGCTAGGCTGCTGATATGGGAGAAGCTAGCTACGAAATCGTATAGGTATTCAATAGCCCTGGCCCTGCCACGCACCTTGCCAAAGGGATAGGCCTCGCCATCCTTGATGCCAATGATCGGATTTATCTTGAGCAGACTTCCCAGCAGCACCTGTGCCTTGCCGACGCGCCCACCTCTCCTCAGGTACTCCAGGGTATCAAAGGTGATGCGCACATGCACTCGAGGGATGATGCGATGCACTGCTTCTACGACCTCGTCAAGGCTGGCCCCAGTTTGAGCCGACTGCGCGGCGGCAATGACTATTAAGCCCTCTCCCATTATCCCCGCCAGAGTGTCGATGAGCTCAACTCGGCAGCCCCTCTTCTTCGCCATGTCTCTGCCCAAGAGCGCTGCATCATAGAGGGCACCAAACTTGGCGGAGGGGTGAACGGATACTATCTCATCGGTTTCCTCAGCGAGCTTGTCGTAGACCTCGGCGAAGGCCGCGGGCGAGGGGGTGGACGTGGCAGGGAAGATTGGGCTTTCTACGAGCTTACGATAGAACTCATCGGTGCTGAGATCGACACCATCTCTGTATTCCTCGCTGTCGAAGCGTACATACGCCGGCACCACTACGATCCCCAGCTCTTGGGCTGTTGGGGTGGGGATATCAGCTACACTATCAGTCACCACCTTAACCACAATAAAGCCCCTTATTCCACTGAGACAATGTAATTATAGTATGGTTGTCCCCCTGCAACCACTTCTACTTCCTGAGAGGGGTATTTCTTCTGGACTGATTCTGCTATTTGCTCAGCTTCGGCGCTCTCTGTATCCGCCCCATAATAGATGGTGATCAATTCCCCCTCTCCGACACCCATCATAGCCAGCAGATCGAGGATGACCTGCGGCATGTTGCCATCGGCGATTACCAGCCTACCGTCGAGGAAGGCGATGGCCTGTCCTTTCTTGACTGAGAGGCCGTCGAGCTCCATCGACCTCACCGCTGTGGTGATCTCCCCGCTACGCACTGTTGACAGCGCTTTCTTCATAGCAGCGACGTTTGCCTCCAAATTCTCCTCATGATTCAAGGCGAGAAGCGCTGCTATCCCCTGGGGAATGGTCTTTGAGGGCACTAGCTCTATCCTCTTCTGTGTCAGTGCCGAAGCCTGGCCCGCTGCCAGCAAAATGTTGGGGTTATTGGGTAGCATGATAACCTTGTCCGAAGGCGCTGACTCTACAGCCTGGAGAAGCTCCTGAACGCTGGGGTTCATGGTCTCGCCACCGGGGACTACTATAGTCGCCCCGATACTGTAGAACGCCTCGGTGAGCCCTTCGCCGGAGGCGACAGCTATCGTGGAGATGGCGGCCGAAGATGACTGAGGCTGAGCTAGAATGAAGTCACGGTGCTGTTCGTCCATATTCTCCACTTTAACCTGCTGCAGGATCCCTAAAGAAGTGGCGTAACTCAGGGCAGCCCCGGGGTCGAAGGTGTGCAGGTGGACTCTTACCATAGATTCATTGCCAACTACCAGCACGGATTCGCCGATGGTGATCAGCTTCCCTCTGACGGCTTCCAGATTGAGGTCTTTGCCCTGAAGCAGAAACTCGGTGCAGTAACCGTATCGGGCGTCCTCTGCCAGAGTTTGGCTGATACTGGCTGCGGCTTCTACTGGCGCGATCTCAGCCTCTTCCCACTCACCGCGCAGATAGCGAAGTGCGCCCTCAAGTACTACGTAAAGCCCTTGCCCCCCGGCATCCACCACCCCGGCCTGGCGCAGCACCGGGAGCAGCGTTGGCGTCCTCGCCACTGAGGCTCTGGCCTCATTGACAATGACTTCCATAATCGCCAGCAAGTCGCCGTTATAGGAGGCGCTCCCAGTTTGGGCAGCGTCGGCGACTTCGCGGATGACGGTGAGGATGGTCCCTTCGACTGGCTTGCTCATCCCTTTATAGGCGAGGGTAGATGACTCAACCAGGGCAGCGGCAAGGTCATTGCCATTAAAGGAGTGCTTGCCATCCAGCCCCCTGGCCAATCCACGAAAGATCTGGGATAGGATCACGCCGCTGTTCCCTCTGGCCCCCATGAGGGAACCCTTTGCCATCGCTTCGGCTACGGCCGCTGCACCCCCGTCGGGGCAGCGACTAGCCTCTTCTATCGCCGCCCGCATGGTCAAAAGCATATTAGTGCCGGTATCGCCATCGGGCACAGGGAAGACGTTAAGCGTGTTGATGGACTGAGCGTTGCGCTCCAGCAAGCGGGTGGCAGCGCTGAACATCCCTCTCAGGTCACGCCCATCGCAGGAGGTTATATCGCTCACACCAGGTTCTCCTGATTCGCTGGCATCTCCATTTCCAAACTCGGTGTCGCCTAACCTAGTAATCTGGAATCCGCTTGCAACACTCTCTTGGTTATGTTATCCTTAAGCTCGAATTCTACAGGAAAAAGATGCTTTAGTCAAAGGAGAAGGCGTTGAAGTGCGAGTTGTGTGGGAAGGGGCCGCAGTTTGGACACAATGTATCCCACTCCAAGCGTCATACCAAGCGGCGCTGGTTGCCTAACATCAGGACGACCACCATCGTCACAAATGGCAAGAGAAAGCGGGTGACTATCTGCACCCGGTGTTTACGTACCCAACACAAAGTTACTGGCTAGCCTGCCTTCTTACCCTCCCTCGAGCCCGCGAAGGCTCTCCCTGATCCTTGCGATAGCTTGAGAAACGCTTTCCCTCTTGTTGAATACCGCAGCACCGGCTACCAGCACCCTTGCCCCGACTTGGGCTACTCGTGGCGCAATCTCCGCAGTAATCCCCCCATCCACCTCAAGCTCAGCAGCTAGCCCCAGTTCATCAAGCTTGCGCCTGAGGCGGGCGATCTTGCCGATCGTGCTCTCGATAAACTGCTGCCCGCCGAATCCGGGGTTAACCGACATCAGCAACGCCAGATCGAGGATGGGCAGGACTTCATCGAGTGCGGTCAGCGGGGTGCTTGGGTTTAGGGATACGCCTGCCTTGCACCCCGCCTCTTTTATCGATTCCACCATCCTGTGTAGGTGAGGGCATACCTCGGCATGGACGGTTATAATGTCGGCACCTGATTGGGCGAACTGCTTTATGTACTTCTCTGGTGATTCGATCATCAGGTGCACGTCGAGGGGTAGGGTGGTGTGTGGGCGTATGGCTGCCACCACCGGGGGGCCGATAGTGATGTTGGGGACGAAGTGTCCGTCCATGACGTCTACATGTATGTAGTCGGCACCTGCCTTGGTCGCCTCGGCGACCTGCTCCCCGACGCGACCAAAGTCGGCGGAAAGAATAGACGGGGCAAGCTTGATCTTATGTTCCATGAAGCGTCCTTCTCGCTGTCGCCAGCGCTTTTTCTACCTGCTCAGGGGCGGTTCCCCCGGGGGCGCTACGCGCCGCGAGGGAGGACTCCACCGTAATCGACTTCACGTCGTTCTCAAAATCGGGGCAGAACTTCTTATATTCGCTTAAGTCGAGATCATATAGAGTTTTCGCGGTTGCAGTGGCGTAGCGCACCAACCTACCTACTATGGCGTGGGCTTCGCGGAAGGGGATGCCCTTTCTCACCAGGTAATCGGCTATATCGGTGGCCAGGGTGTAATTCTCCTCAGCGGCCTGGCGGGAGCGATCGCCCTTTATGCGCAAGCTCGCCACCATCGCAGCAAAGACCTCAAGCGTGGAGAGTATGGTGTCCACGGAATCGAACAGGCCCTCTTTATCCTCTTGCAGGTCGCGGTTATAGGACAGGGGCAGCGCTTTCATCGTGCTCAGGATAGCCATCAGATGGCCGTAGACCCTGCCCGTCTTAGCTCGAGCCAGCTCCGCTACGTCCGGGTTCTTCTTCTGGGGCATTACGCTGGAGCTGGTGGCAAAGGCGTCGTCGATCTCGATGAAGCCGAACTCCGCTGTTGACCACAGGACGATCTCCTCAGCGAGACGCGAGAGGTGCATCATGGTCAAGCTGGCCGCCGCTTGGTACTCTATTACGAAGTCGCGGTCGGAGACGGCATCCAGGCTGTTAGCGCTCACCTTGCTGAAGCCCAGCTCCTTTGCCAGAAAGTCGCGGTCGATAGGGTAGGGCACCCCGGCCAGGGCCCCGCTGCCCAAGGGTAAAACGTCGGCACGCTGGAAACACTGCTGGAAACGCTCAACGTCGCGCTGAAACATCTCGAAGTAGGCAAGGAGATGGTGAGCGAATAGGACCGGCTGCGCCCTCTGCAGGTGGGTGTAGCCGGGAATGACCACGCTTCTGTTGGCTTGGGCCAGGTCGAGAAGGACTTGCTGGAGCGCCTTGATCTGGGTGATCGTCTCCGCGATCGCCTCTTTGGTGAACAGCCTCATGTCGAGGGCGATCTGGTCGTTTCTGGAGCGGCCGGTGTGGAGCTTGGCCCCGACATCGCCGATCCTCTCGATGAGGCGAGCCTCGATGTTCATGTGGATGTCCTCAAGCTCCTCCTTGAACTCGAACCCGCCCTGCTCGATCTCCTCCCTGATGGAGATGAGCCCCATGACGATTAACTCGGCGTCCTTATCGGAGATTATGCCCTGTTTTGCCAGCATCCGCGCATGGGCTATGGAGCCAGCGATGTCCTGCTTGTACAGTCGCTGGTCGAAGGGCACGGATACAGTGTATGCCTTTGCCAGATCATCCATCTCTTTTCCGAAGCGGCTGCGTAAGGTCATCTAGGAATCCTTTCACCTTCCGGCATTTTCTATTATTCTGAATAATACCTTTTCAGCTTCTGCTACGAACTTCTCGGCATTATCGATCTGGTTTCTGGCATCTTCTTGAGTGATCTTGACAAAGTCACCATAGTCAGCATCTTCTCTGATATCCTTTGCCTCTGTCAAGATTTCCTTCGCCTTGTCCATCCTGTATTTGGCCAGATTCACCCGAGGAGTCATAAAACAATCCCTTTCCTTTCCACACTTTCAAAGAAGAAGGAGCCCAACTCTTTGTTCTTCCGGTATTCGAAGAGATCATAAAGCACTGCTGATAGGGGTATATCATAGTCAAAGATGTAATCCGCAGCTAAAGCGCTTGCCTGCCCTCTAGTATTCGGTGTCTTTTCTTTCACCAGAACAAATATATCTATATCGGACTCTTCATGAAAGTCTCCCCTCACCCTAGAGCCAAAGAGTCGTATAGATATGATTTCATCTCCCAGCTTCTCTCTTAATTCTTTTACAAAAGAGCCTACTACTTTCTTTTCCGTCTTATTCAAGTGACCTAACCCTATTTTCATACCGATCCCCTACTTCCTCTGAAGCTCATGAAGTTCAGTTCGAATTCCTCGATTAATCCTTCATCGGCAAAGCTGAAGTATTTGTTTTCACCTATTATTATATGGTCTAAAACTTCTGTCTGCATAATATTCGCCGCGAGGACCAAATCCCGAGTTATCTCTTCATCGCTTTCACTGGGAGCAGGATTTCCTGAGGGGTGATTATGGGCAAAAATCAGCGAGGCAGCGTTATGTTTGATGGCACTCTTCATAACTTCACGGGGATAAATGGAGCTGGCGGTCAGCGTTCCCTCAAAGAGGTCTTCCACCGTGATAACCTGATTCTGGACGTCGAGGAAAATTACCTTAAAGACCTCCTTGTTAAGGTCTCGCATAGAGTGATATAAATAATCAAACACCTCTTGAGAAGAGCGATAAAACGGCTTATCCAGGATTCGCTCCTTAAGAAATTCCCTGGCTACCTCCTGCATGAGCTTGATTCCGAAGGCATTATGAGGACCAATTCCGTCGATTTCCTGTAGTTCCTCGGAAGGGGCTTCCAGAACTCCTCTCAAAGTCTTGAACCTCTTTATTGCTTCTTTGGCTTGCGGCTTGCAATCCTTTCGAGGCGAGCCCAACGTTAGCAGCAATTCAACGATCTCATAATCGTGGAACCCCTTGAGTCCAGATTTAATGAACTTATCTCTTAGCCTTTTTCTGTGCCCTTCCCGTATTACCCGAGAAGCGCTTGCCTTTGCGGATTGCCGATATTCTGACTGCACAGCATCCTACCTCTACCGTCTGTAGCGTCGTGACTCCTGTCACGACGAAGAGTCCGTTGCCACAGGAGTGGCAACGCTACTCGAATTTGCCCTCCCGAAGCGGCCGCGTAGGGTCATTTGTCTTGTTCCATCCCCTGAACCTGCGCCTGGGTCTTCACCGGCAGGCCGTATATCTGGATGAAGCCCTCTGCAGCGCTCTGATCGAATTCGTCGGCCTCATCGTAGGTAGCGAGGCCGTAGCTGTAGAGTGATTTGGGCGATTTGCGCCCGACTACGGAGGCCTTCCCTTTGAACAGCTTCAGCCTGACCGTCCCGCTGACGTGGCGCTGCGTGCTCTTGACATAGGCAGCGAGGTCGCGGTGCAGCGCCGAGAACCAGAGGCCGTTGTAGATGAGGTCGGCGTATTCCTGGGCTACCTTCTGCTTGAAGCGAAGCTGGTCCTTGGATAGGGTCATCTGCTCCAGGGCAAGGTGCGCCGCAAGCAGCACCGTAGCCGCTGGCGCCTCGTATATCTCTCTCGATTTTATCCCCACCAGGCGGTTCTCCACATGGTCTATCCTGCCCACGCTGTGCTCCCCGGCAAGAGCGTTTAGCTTCTCCACCAGGGCAACACCGCCTAGCTCTTGACCATCAAGGCTGGCGGGTATACCCTGCTCAAAACCGATCTCGACATAGCAGGGCTCGTTGGGGGCATCGTTCGGGGATTTAGTCCAGGTGAACACTTCTTCCGGGGGCTCAACCCAGGGGTCCTCCAGCACGCCACACTCGATACTCTTGCCCCATAGGTTCTCGTCTATGGAGTAGGGGCTGGCCACAGTGACCGGCACCGGGATTTCGTGCCCTTTGGCGTACTCGATCGTCCCCTCTCTGGTCATGCGCCACTCCCGTGCCGGCGCGATGACCTTGAGCTGAGGGGCAAGGGCGGCAACGCTCACATCGAACCTGACCTGGTCATTGCCCTTGCCGGTGCAGCCGTGAGCGACTGCTGTTGCTCCTTCCTGGCGAGCGGTATCCACCAGGAGCTTGGCTATGAGCGGGCGGGCAATGGCAGTAGCCAGTGTGTATTGCCCTTCGTATATCGCGTCGGCCTGGAGGGCGGGGAAGACGTAATCGTTGATGAAAACATCCCTGGCATCCACTACCAGCGCTTTGACTGCCCCCACCTTAAGCGCCTTTTGCCGAATTGACTCGAAATCCCTTTCCGCCCCCAGGTCTATACTCAGGGCAACAACATCCATATCGTACTTCTCGGCGATCCACCTGATCGCCACCGAGGTGTCAAGTCCACCACTATAGGCTAGTACTACCTTGTCCTTCAATTACGTTCCTCCGAGATTGTTTACTGATGCCAGTCATTCCCACCCCCCCAGGAGCTTTGCTCCCGGACCCCAGGAGGTAGTGCCGTAGCTTCCTATGCTACGTTAGGGTGTTGTAAGAGACACTTTTTTAGGTGACTTCTTTCTACTTCTCTCTACCGACCTCCACTAGTACAGGATCCAGAATCGTTATCGCTTCATCGACGTCACCCTTGGTTATGTTCAGCGGCGGCATGAAGCGAACAGCGTTAGGCTTTACCGGATTAAGCAAGAGCCCGCGCCCCAGGCAAGCCTTTACCACTTTATCGGAGAGGTCGCGGTCGAACTGAACGGCTGCCAGAAGCCCGCGCCCTCTTACCTCGACAATGAAATCGAATTTAGTTTTGAGTTTCTTGAGTTTGGACATCAGGTAGGCCCCGGTCTGTTTGACCCTACTTGGTATATCACCATCGATGATAAACTGCAAGGTGGCATAGGCTGCAGCACAAGCCAGCGGGTTGCCACCGAAGGTGGAGCCATGCTCCCCCGGGGCAAAGACAGACGCCTTTTCCTTCGCCAGGAATGCCCCGATGGGTATGCCTCCGCCGAGTCCCTTGCCTAGGGTGATGATATCGGGTTCGATGCCGAACTGCTCGTAGCCAAAAAGAGTCCCGATGCGTCCTATCCCTGTCTGCACCTCGTCGAGGATGAGCAGAGGACCCTTCTCGTCGCACCAGGCTCGCACCCCCTTGAGGTAGTCGTCATCGGGGATGTTCACGCCGCCTTCGCCCTGTATTGGCTCCAGCATGACGGCGCAGGTCTGAGAGTTGGTTGCCCCTTTAATAGCATTGACGTTGTTGTATTCCACATTGACGAAGCCGTGGGGAACCGGAGCATAGGGCTCCTGGAACTTGCGCTGTCCGGTTGCGGCGGTCATGGCCAATGTCCGCCCGTGGAAGGAGTTAATCGCGGTGATCACCTCATAGGCACCGTTCAGATGGAGCTTACCGTACCTGCGTGCCAGCTTCACTGCGCCCTCGGTGGCCTCGACACCACTGTTGCAGAAAAAGACCCTGTCGAGGCAGCTATTCTCTACCAGGAGCTCAGCGAGTTTTATCTGGGGAACTGTGTAGAACTGGTTCGATGCCTGGATCAGCGTCTTGACCTGCAAGTTGACAGCGCCCACCACCGCTGGATGGCAGTGCCCCAGGCTATTCACCCCCCACCCCGCTGTGAAGTCCAGATACTCCTGTCCCTGCTCATCCCACACCCGCGCCCCCTGACCCTGAACGATGGTCAACGGCATGCGTTTGAACGTGGTCATAAAGTATTTCTTCTCCAGCCCCTGCCAATCAGCCATCGATTTATCCTCACTTATTCCGAAAATAGATATTCTTCCGTTCGCCCTGAGCCCCCGCGTACGCGGGGGGGCGTTCATGGTTCGACCCCGACGGGTCGGGGTCCTGTCCGATGATGCTTTGCTCATCGAGACTCTCGACACAGTCGGAGAGCGCAGCTGAAGGGCTCACCACGAACGGTATCTAGCCGCTCATTTTCATCATTCGCTCGTGGGCACTCGCCCATGTGAGTTTATTCTGCGAGCAATTCCGCCAGCCTCTGGCTGTCAGCCTTCAGAGCATCGTACTCCTCGCCCCACGCTGCCCAGTTGCCGGCTCCGGCATACTCATCCATTTTGTCCAGGTGCTCCTGTATTGCTTCTACCAGCTCCGCTATATCGCTGGGTGGTGTTGGCGTTGGTGTTGGCGTTGGTGTTGGTGCCGGTGTTGGCGTTGGTGTCGGTGTTGGCGCCTCGCCGAAGACAGCGGCCAGGGCCTCGTCCAGCGTCTGCTCCATAGCGATACGGTCACTGGTGGCAACGATCACCCGCTTTAGCTCGGGTATTGCCCCCGCTGTCGCTACCAAGAATATCGGCTCCACGTAGAGGAAAGAATCCTCGATAGGGATCATCAGCAGATTCCCGCGCCTTACGGTGGCTCCACCGCCCCGCCAAAGGGTGAAATCCTCTGTGATGGCGGTATCCTGCGCAATACGGTTCTCGATTTGCATGGGACCGTAGATCAGCTTGTCTTTGGGCAGGTAGTATGCCAGCAGTGTCCCGTAGTTGTCGCCATCGGAGCGCGCTGCCAGCCACGCGATGGTGTTGTCCTTCCCCTCCGGGGTGAAGGGTAGCATGAGCAGGAATTCTTCCTTCTCCTCATCGGGGAGGCGCATAATGACATAGTACGGCTCCATCCGCTGCGCAGTGTCTTGGTATATCTCGTCAGGGAATGTCCACAGGTCCTCTTTACCGTAGAACACCCTAGCATCCCGCATATGGTATCTTTCGTACACCTGTGCCTGTTTCAAGAACAGGTCCTGAGGGTAGCGCAGGTGTGCCCTGATGTCCTCGGGCATCTCCTCCCCCGGGGTAAACAGATCGGGGAAGATCGCCCGATAGGTCTGCACCACGGGGTCCTGTGGTTCGACAACGTAGAGGGTCACCGAGCCATCATAGGCATCGACGACTGCCTTGACGCTATTGCGGATATAGTTAGTGCCGTCTGGGAGCGGCTCGGAGTAGGGATATCTATCGCTCCAGGTGTAGGCATCCTGTATCCAGACCAGTTTGCCTTCCTCGGTGATCACTAGATAGGGGTCCTCGTCGACCTGGAGGAAGGGAGCGATGTGCTTCACTCGCTCCCGGACATTGCGGTAGTAGAGTATCCTGCTATCGGAGTCGATCTCGCCGCTTATGAGGATGTTAAAATCGCCGAGCTGCCAGGCATAGGCTACCCTGCGGAAGAAGGAGCTGAGAGGTACCCCCCCGTCGGCGGCATATTCGGGTATGTAGATATTCTCGTCGCCCTTCGGGTAGTCGAATTCTTCGGTATTGGTGTTGACGATAATGTAATTGCTGGTCTTCTCCCCGTAATAGATTTCAGGCCTGTCTATCTGAAACCTCTCGAAATCGCTTATCGGGGGGATGTCCCCGATCTGGAAGACGGGCGCGCCCTCCTCAGTGACCTCGGTGACCGGGCTCAAGGCCAGCCCGTAGCCGTGGGTATAGACTAGGCGCTGGTTAACCCACGTCTTCGCTTTGGGGTCTAGGTTCTCCTGGTAGAGCTCTCTGGCACCGAGCATCACCTGGCGGTATTCACCGTCTATGTCATAGCGATCAATATCTATCTCATAGAAGTCGTAATAAGGACGCAGCGCTTGCTTCTGGTGATACGTATCCTTTAGTGGCCGGTTGTCCCAGAGCCTGATATTGCTTATCGTCGCCGGGTTGGCGCTGATGTCCTCTTCAGTGAGTTCTGCCTCCGCGGGGAAGTCCTGTTCTTCGATTCTGTCGAGAGCGAAAGCTTCCCTGGTGAACTCAATATTGTACCCGATGTATTTTTCCTCCCTGGCGAACTGGCTGGGCTTGACCTGAAACCTCTCCACTATCGCGGGATAGATGACACCGACTACGATTATGGCGACGATAAAACCCCCGAAGGCGTAGATAGGCAGCCGAATGCCGCGGCGAAAGATGTTGAACAGCACCACAATGCCCAGGAGGATGGCTGCGGCCATGAGAATTCTCAGGGCAATCAACTCTGCGTGAACATCGGTATAGCCTGCCCCGAACACCACTCCCCGCTCCGAATAGACCAGCCCGTAGACGTCCAGGAAGTAGCGCCAGGCAACGATTCCCATTATTCCCGCAAGCAGCGCAGAAAGATGCGCTTTGCCCCCACGGCTAGAAGCTAGGCTGAGCCGGCGCACGCTGTAATTGAATGCATAGAAGATAGAGGTCAGAATCAGGGTAACGATCAGGGCACTCAGCAACCATCCTTGAACAAACCTCTGGAATGGCAGCGAGAACAGGTAGAAGCTTACATCCTTGCTGAAGATGGGGTCGGCCACGCCAAATGATTGTCCGCTTTGAAACCTCAGCACTGTTTCCCAGTGCCCTTGAGCGATTGAGCCGAAGATAATGCTTAACAGGATTGCCCCGAGGACTATGATCACTATCGCAACCCTGCGTATATTCTTCAGTCCTTCCGCGGCGACGAAGGGGATGCCAGCCCTTGGGCCCAGGCGCTTCGCCAGAAGGATGTTTCCTACGAACAGGGCGAGGAAAACGAACGCGGCCACGAAGAAAATGGCGACCTTGGTAACCAGGATTTTGCTGTAGACGCTGCCAAACCCCAGGCTGGAGAACCAGAGCCACTCCGTCCAGATGCCTTTCAGCACGTTGAAGATGATGAAGAGCACTATCAGGACGGCAGGGATTATCAACCACTTGGCTACCTTGGCCAGCCCGGGTGGGATGCGCACTTGCACCTGTGAAATGTCTGGCCACCTCACTTGTCCGTGCCCGTTGCCTTCGTTATCCGATCTATACCACCTCATAGAACCTTCCTACTCAATCGTGGTGCCGTTGCCGCTGCCCTCGACAGCGGCAAGCAGGGCTCCCTCGGTGCGCCCATCGATGATCTGGGTCGAAGTGACACTGGAGAGGGCGCGGAGACACCCCTCTACCTTGGGGATCATCCCTCCCGTAATAACCCCCGAATCTATCAATAACCTGGCTTCAGCAGGGGATAACATTGGTAGCAATTTCCCCTTGCTGTCCTGCACGCCGGGGACATCGGTCAGGAAGATGAGCCTGTCGACCTTGAGCGCCACTGCAATCTCGCTGGCGCTGACATCACCATTGATGTTGAGGAACATGACCGGGTCGTTGTCCTCAGTGGGCAGTCTAAGTCCGCTTGGAGCGATCACGGGCATGTATCCGGCGCTGAGGATGGCGATAACCGACTCAGGGTTGACCCTCACTACCTCGCCCGTGTAGCCCATATCAGGGCTTTTGATCTTCCCCTGGATCAGTGCGCCGTCGATGCCGCTCAAGCCGATAGCTTTGCCCCCCAGCGAGTTGATAGCAGCAACAAGCTCCTTGTTGACCAGGCCAGCAAGCACGGCGGTGACAACCTCAAGCGTTTCCTCGTCCGTTGCTCGCAAGCCGCCAACGAAGCTGGTGGGAATTCCCATCCTCTCGAGCCACTCGCTCACCTTGTTGCCGCCACCGTGAACCACCACGGGGAGAATGCCCCTTTTTTGCAGGGTTACCAAGTCCTGAAGCGTGGTGTCGCGGTTGCCCAGCGTCGAGCCCCCGATCTTCACCACGATGGGCTTAGTCTCCCTCTGAAAGAACTCCTGCCACAACTCTTCGAACTCCTGTTTTAGTCTCGGTTCAACCCATCCGCTGAGTTCAAGAGCAGCCTGTCGATCGTGTTCGATCTGCTCTTGTTGATCTCCCATATAACTGGCTATAATAGCAATTTTCTCGTGAAATACCAGGTTGGCAATGGCTCGCATTCGCCTGTACGATTCCCTGACTGATGCTATAGAATAAATGGCTATCCCCACGGCGATAAGGGCCAATCCGGTAAGAGTCGCATTAAGATAATCGTAGTAAAGACCTATGCCCAAACTGACAATGCCTAAGTATACAATCCCGATTCGGAATACGACTCTTTTACTGGATGGCGGGCCTGTGTCTGATTTTGGCATGACACAACCTAGGTCGTATACTCGCTGTTAATAGTAACATACTCCTCGGAGAGGTCGCAGCCCCAGGCCGTGGCTGTACCATCGCCGAGGTTGAGGCAGATCCGAATCGGCACCTCGGCCCTGTCCAATATAGACTTCGCCTGCTCATGGTCGAAAGGCAGCGGGCAGCCCGCTTTCATCAGGCAGAGGCTATCGAGGTAGAGGTCAATCTTGGACTCCGTCATCTCCACCCCGCTCCTCCCCAGAGCGGCGATAATACGTCCCCAGTTGGGATCGGAGCCGTGCACTGCCGCCTTCACCAGGGATGAACCTACAACGATCCGAGCGCCGTTACGAGCCTGGGCAGCGGTTGGTGCACCGTCAACAGTGACCTCAATGAGCTTGGTCGCCCCTTCCCCGTCCCGGGCGATCGACCTGGCGAGGAAAAGGCAAACCTCCTCCAGCGCTTTTTCGAACTCCTGCGCTCCTGGCCTACCGCTCTCGATCATCCTGTTTCCAGCAACCCCGTTGGCCAGTATGATTACCGAGTCGTTGGGGCTGGTATCACCATCGATGGTGATCATGCCAAAGGAGACATCAGCTGCCTTTCGCAGCGCTTTCTTAAGAAAATCGGGCTCGACAGCGGCATCGGTAGCCAAGAAGCAGAGCAGGGTTGCCAGATCGGGGTGGATCATACCTGCCCCCTTGGCAATGCCGCCGATGGCTATCTCACTCTCTCCATGCTCCAACATCACCTGAACCGCTGTTTCCTTGAGGAAGGTGTCGGTGGTGGTGATCGCCCTTGCCAGGTCGTGCCCGCCCTCTCTGGAGGGGGTGACCTTTTCGATACCATTTCTAACCATCTCCATGGGTAGAGCAGTGCCGATCATGCCGGTGCTGGCGACGAGAACCTCTTGGGGCGGCAACCCTAGCTTCCTGGCGGCAATAGCTGCCACTTCCTCAGCGTCGGCCAGCCCCTGCTCGCCGCTGCAGGCGTTGGCGCATCCGCTGTTGGCCACGATGCCTTGAGCCTTGTCGTTCTCGAGATGCCGCTGGCACAGGATTACCGGTGCTGCCTTAATCCTGTTTGTAGTGAAAACGCCGGCGGCAATGCAGGGTACCTCGGAGAAGAGGATACCCAGGTCTAGAGAATCCGCGCCTGGGCTCTTGATGCCCGCGTGGGTGGCACCAGCGAGAAACCCTCGCGGGGTGGTGATTGTGCCGCCGGGGATAAGTTTTGCATTCATGCGTGAACTATATCATACTGGATATAGTTAAAGCAATTATAGTTGCTCGCAAAATCCTTTATAATTCTCCTCGCTCGTTGGGGATTTTATAACATATTATGTGGGATACTATAAGCCAGTAGGGTGGGTGAAGTGCTAACGGAACCCACCGGTGCCAAATGCTCTTGGGATAAAAAGCAGTTGACGGGGCTGGATTTGGAATGAGTAGTGCGTTTCACTGCGCTACACCAACCCTGCAACTCTGGAAGCTTTCCCTTGCTCTGGGGATGAGGAACATCCTCTTTGAGCAGCCGAGAACTGCATCTGACTCTACAAAGCGAAGGTTTGGGCCAGCTAGTCGTGTTGTTGTTTGAACACCTGGATGGCCTGGCTGACAATCTCGGAACGTTCCGGTTTCTTGCCCGTTCGCCTGAACTCATTGCTCTGCATTTCATCGATTGCCAGTACATCCTCCGGGTTCAGGTAGAAGGTGGCTTTGATGCGGCGCTGCTTCGACGGTCGCTGCTTTGACGCTCGTTGCTCAGGGCGCTTAACCTCCTCCGCAGGTTGATCGAGCTCAGGTATGACTTTATCGGTTTTCCTGAATATACTGCCCCGTGTACCAAGCGTTCTCTCTTTAGAGTCCATTGGCGATCTCCTTAGCTAGGTTTCGATAGGCCTCTGTCCCTTTGATGTCAGGCGCGTGCTCGAAGATTGTTTTGCCAGCGGCGACCGCTTCCTTGAAGCGCACGCTCTCGTTTACCGCTGGTTCGAATACTCTAACGCGGTGCTTGAGCTCCAGCTTGGTGCGCTCCAGCACCTCACGGGCGTGGATGGTGCGGTTAAGGCGGGTGGGGAGGATGCCTAGGATACGCAGGGAGGGATTGAGTTCAACCCTCATCTCCTCGATTACATCCAGCAGCAGGCTGACGCCCAGCATTGTGTAGAAGTCGCATACCATGGGTATGAGTACACTATCTGCAGCAGAAAGAGCGTTCACTGTGAGCAGGCCCAGACTGGGCGGACAGTCAATGATGACTATGTCGTAGTTGTTCTTGGCTGCTGCCAGAGCGTTCTTGAGCTTGTCCTCCCTGCGGTGTCTGGTAAAGAGCGAGGCCTCCAGATAGGATAGCCTTATGTTGCTGGGAGCCAGGTCGAGGTTGGGACGGACAGTGATTATGATCTCCGGCAGCGAGAGCTTGCCGTCAAGGACGAGGGACAGCTCCCTTTCCAGAGCGCCCGCGGCGAGACCAAAGCCCTCAGCCAGGTGGCCCTGGGGGTCGGCATCTACTAGGAGAACACGCTTACCGAGGGTGGCAATCCCCGCCCCGAGATTGATGGCGGTGGTTGTCTTGGTCGAGCCTCCCTTCTGGTTGGAAACAGCCAGTGTTAACATGAACAACCCCCTGCACATTATAGTATTAAACTGAGACTCGGCTGTCAAGACGTCCAGATACTCAAGCATCTGGACATTTGAGTGCCTAGATGGCGGGAAAGAGTGGTTGAAGCTTATCGGGGGGGAATGGGTCGGCTGGAAGCCAGGCCAGCTACGTTAGTATCATATTTCACCTGCCTGGCGGCGTATGCGACAAAAGTCTCATCCAGTAACGCGCCCTGAAGGGTGATTGACAAACCGCCTATCGTTGGCCTTATAATTGCGCTATCGGGTTGAAGGTGGCTTGCAGGCCGCTGCAAACTGTTTGCCACGTCTGGTATAATAGACGAGTTCAAGTACAGAGGGGGCAGGATGAGAAGGTTGATCATTGCGCTGACTGCATTGTTAGCGGTTGCACTTATATTAGGTGTTATTGGCTACGGCTACGCTCAGGACGATGAAGAAGAAGAGGAAGAGGTAGACGAGGTAGCAGCAGGCTGCTGCGCATGCGCCGCCGCCTATGCTTCAACCGACGACGCTTCAGCCGACGACGCACGTTTGAACGTCATTCGCCAATTCCGCGACGAGTACCTCATCACCAACCCCGTGGGACGCGGCGTGGCTTTTCTGTATTATGAGGTGTTCAGCCCGCCGGTGGCACGCTTCATCAACGACAATCCTTCAGTTAGGCCGGTGGCGAGAGCTGCCCTGACACCTGTTGTGGCCCTCAGCGACGTGGCCGTGGATACCACTTTGGCTGAGAAGCTGGCCATACTGGGGTCGTTGGCGCTTGCTCCGGTGGCGGTGGTTGTTTGG
>Ga0209979_1000450_pt1 | contig 56137 bp, 43 predicted proteins | sample AnhtaG_FD_183114 | JGI IMG/M metagenome (GOLD analysis project Ga0209979, IMG submission 183114) | Deep subsurface microbial communities from Anholt, Denmark to uncover new lineages of life (NeLLi) - Anholt_01485 metaG (SPAdes) (version 2) | ecosystem: Environmental > Aquatic > Marine > Oceanic... | reverse complement strand
TCCCATCTGTTCCATCAACCCGCCTGAGGCTGATATTTGCGACGGTTTCTCTCAGGAGTTCTGCGTGGAGCCTTCCGGTGGAACCGGTCCCTACACCTACCTGTGGAACACGGGAGACGTGACGGACTGCATCACGGTGAGTGCGGCTGGCGCATATTCAGTGGTGGTCACAGATGCGGAGAACTGCACCACAAGTTGCCGGGCGACGTTGATCGTGGTGCCCTGTGGCTGTACTTTCACCATGGGTGGATGGGGCGCTCCGTGCCCGGAATCACAGCAGGGCGACCGCTACTCTACACAGCCCGGCTGCATCCGTGACCACTATTTCCGTCAGGTATTCCAAACCGGCGGTAGAAATGGAGTCTGGATAGGCAACCCAGCAAACCCACCACCCCTGAGTCCGACAATTACTGGAGCGACGGCTACACAAGCAGGTGCGGAGTTGATAACTAACCCAGCAGGTATAGACCAAGCCGGTGTGGAGTCGATAGCTGGGCCAGCGGGCGTAGTCGAAGGAGATCTGGAGGCTATCGCACCAACTAACGCACCTTCATCATTCCTGACCAATGGTTTCTACTGGGCGCTCTGGACCGACTCAAGTGCGGTGAGGGTTTTCCTGCGGTCTGGGGGCGGCCCGGCTCTCGTTTTGACCGAGGATCTAATTAACCCTGAATCGGCACCGACTACTACCGGTAATCTGGGTCGTCAGCTTCTGGCCTTGCGTCTAAACGTTGAGTACACCTGTGCTGGCATATTTGATTCCGTGGGCCTTGTAACGGGAGATTACTGTTACGGCGACTTCATCATCACCAGTGAGTGCGGCATGGGCAAGTTCACCGGGATGAGTGTGAATACCTTCCTGGCCATCGCCGATTCAGCAGTTGGAGGCCTCGACATACTGGGAAGCTATGGAGCAACTCTTTCTGACCTCAACTACACCGCTACGTGCCTGAACGAACTGTTTGATGACTGCGACCCATTTGCTAATTTGTCTTGGGCTTTTGGAGCTGGTGGTGGTGCAAAATCTTCTTCAGATGAAGGAACTGTCTCGGGAACGTTGCCAAAGGAGTTTTCGCTGAGTCATAGCTACCCCAATCCTTTCAACCCCATATGCCATATCGAATATGCTCTTCCGACCGACTGTCAGGTTACACTTACTGTCTATAATATCCTTGGACAAAAGGTGAAAGTCCTGGTTGACGAGTACCAGAGCGCTGGATATAAGTCGGCGATATGGGATGCAAAGGACAATCAAGGCCGAGAGCTAACAACCGGAATCTACTTCTACCGAATTGAAGCTGGAGATTTTACTCAGTCTAAGAAGATGGTGCTTATGAAATAGTAAATTGAAGCTCCGAACAGATGCAGAAAAAGCCCTCCGATTTCAAGATTGGAGGGCTTTTTTCCGTTGCAAAGAGTCTTAGGTGTGGAGAATTATCTGCAAAAAAGATAGCCGCACATGTGGGGAAAAAAGGGGCGCCTGTCAAACAGGAATTAGGTTAAGACAGGCGCCCCTAAATAAATCCTTTTTCAAACTCTCTTTGCTTATATTCCCGATTAGAACTCGGTCTTGCCAGTGAATTTGAAGTTATCTATCAGCATGGCGGGAGCTACAATACATCCTACGTCTTCCCACCAGGAGGCTACGATTTTTCTCTCCTTCGAGACCTGCTGGACGTTGGAAAATGCTTTCAGCATGCTCTCGGTGAAGCGCAAGTTCTTAATCCCATGTTTGATCTTTCCATCCTCCACCCAGAAGGTCCCGTCTCTGGTCATTCCGGTTAAAAGCGCCTTGGTGGTATCCAGAAGCCCGTTTATGTAATGAAACCTTGTCACCAAAATCCCTCTCCTTACCGATTCTATCATCTTCTCCAGAGAGGAGTCGCCGCCTTGGATGAAAAGGTTCATTGCAAAAGTTCCCTCAGCGTTATCCGGAGTAAGGGCGTGACCGGTTGATTTCTTCCCTTCTTTGTGAGCCGAGATGGAATCGTACACCACCCCTTTGGCCACCCCCTCCTCTATCAGCATCACCTTCTGTTTGGGCACTCCTTCAAAGTCGAAGGGGAAGGCGATCCCGCTCTCATCGACACCGTCATCATGCATGGTGACGTTGTCTCCCATGATCTTCTGCCCGATCCGATTAGACAGAAAGCTGGTACCTTCCTGAAAAGGCTTGGAACCAAACCCAATATAATTCATCCATTCCACCAAAGCCGCCACGGCTGAGGATTCCAATATCACCTGATACTCTCTGGGTTCAAGCTCTTTTGGATCCTTGCTTTCCATACATTTCGCAGTGGCGATCTCAGCCAGATTATCCAACCCAATCTGGTCCACATCTCTGGAGAGCTGATCCGAAAAACCTGAACTGTTATCCCCCATCACTATCAGATTAAGGTAAGCAGAGGTGAGCGGCTGATAACACGCTACTCCGTTGGTATTGACCACCGCTATCTCAGAATCACCAGTGGAAAAAGATCCAGCACAAGTAAGTTGCAAAGCTTTTGCCTTATCAAAAATCTTTTTAACCGCTTCCGCCCTTTGAGTGGGGGAAAAGTGTGCCGTCTTCTCAAAATAGGTACCAATCTTTGTAAAATCCTGCTTGGTGGGAAGACCGGGAAAATCGGGATTTTCCTTCTGGTTTCTGGCGATCTCTGTAGCATTGCCAAGGGTTTTCTCTAAGTCTTCCTTGATAAAGGAGTTGGTGGATGCCACCCCGATCTTTTTCCCCAAAATAGCTCGGAAATATATCCGGCTGTTCCGCTCGGAAACGTTTTGATGGATGGCGGAGTTGGCGAAGCGAGTGAGTCCGCTTTCGCCGCCGATGTAGACCGCCTCGGTCTGATCCGCCTCAGATTTTTTCAAAATCGTGTTCAGTAAATTAAGTATATTATCCTTTCCTATCATTTGCTCACTCCCACTTTAACGTTGCGAAATCTTGCTGGTGAGGTTCCGTGTGCCACGTGCATGGTTTGCATGGGCTCACCTTTTCCACAGTTGGGCACTCCCCAGATATGCCAAAATTTACGATTGCACACGGCATCACAACTGTTCCAGAACTGGGGAGTGATACCTGTATAGGTCGCGTTTTTGAACATCTTTCCCAATTTACCATCTTTGATCTCCCAGGCAACCTCCACCCCGAATTGGAAATTCAGCCGCCTGTCATCTATGCTCCACACTTTGTTGGTGTCCAGAAACACCCCATCTCTGGTATCTCCGATCAGATCCTCCAAATCCCATTCTCCGGGTTCTAAATTTATATTGGTCATCCGGATCAGAGGAATTCTATTCCACCCATTTGCCCGCATGGTGCCGTTGCTTTGTTGATTCAAAACAGCCGCAGTCTCCCGGGAGGTTTGATATCCCACAAACAGACCGTCTTTTACCAGAAATACTCGTTGAGCTTTGATCCCTTCATCGTCGTATCCAAAGCTGCCCAATCCTCCGGGAATAGTGGCATCGGCAACTATGGTCACCTTTTCGGACCCATATTTCAGCTTATTCAGCTTATCCAGGGTCAAAAAACTCCCCCCGGCCAGACTTATCTCCGTTCCCAAAACCCGATCCAGCTCGGTGGGATGTCCACAAGATTCGTGCACCTGAAGTGCCATCTGATTACCGGCGATGATGATGGTGGTCTCCATTTCAGGCAGAGGTGGCGCGGAAAGGAGCTGAACTGCCTCCTCTCTGACTCTTTCCGCATTTTCCAAAAGTTTCAACTCCTCCACAAACTCATAACCTCTGGAGGCATAATCACCCCCGAATGAATTGGGATAAGAGCGCCTCTGCGCCTCAGAGCCCTCCACCGCTGTGGCGAAGATTCCAGCACCGCTCTCCACGATTGACTGCTCTATAAAAGCACCTTCGGTGGAGGCAAATATCTTATCGGTTTTAAAAAACTGCATGGAACCTTCTGCCACTTTTATTTTTGGGTTTTTTTGCATTGTTGAGCAAGCATCTAAAAGAAGCCCAATCTTTCTATCTATGGAGACCCCAAAGGGAGCAATATCATAATTACTCTTATATGACTCCTGATAAACCTCCGTGGGGGTAAGCCTGACATCTTCCTTTTTAGTCAGAGCGGAAGCTTTGGCAATCTCAATGGCGGTCTCAGCCACCCGTCTCATCTCCTTTGAGCTAAGCATGGAACTGGCGGCAAAGCCCCAGGCGCCGTTTGCGATGACCCGTATCCCGAATCCCTGGTCATCATTACGAGATAAAGCCTCCACGTTTCCATTTTTCACTTTGATATCTTCTATGCTGGATCTCTGGTGCCGGATATCAGCGTAATCCACCTTCTGTTTCTTCAGATAATCGATGAGCTCCTTTATCTTATCCTTCAAAATTCCCTCCTTTCGCCCAAGCCGTTTATTTGCGTATGTCTCTGTCTCTCCTTTAGCTTTAAAACGTTTAACTTACGCTACGCCCCATAGTTTGTCAAGTAAATAAGATGGTGAAGTTTCCCCATTTTTTCAGCCCCACCCCGTCCGCCTCAGGCGGGACGGCTACCAATCGAAGATCCATACGGACTGTCCCCTCCCTTAAGGAAAATCTTGGGAACTCCCCTTTTTCATACAACACTTTAGCTTATTAAGGTTTCATGTGCTTAACATAGCCAACATAAAATCACCAAAAATTCGTTTTCACATGATATATCACTTATCAGCTTATCAAATCCTTACTTAGATCTCCATTCTCCAAAATTTTGGGGAATGTCCAGGATAATTTGAATTTCAGTGTTCTAAAAAACTCTTTTTGCCCGCTGAATCTCAAGACAGAGCCGGGAGTCCTGTCCCCGCGAATCCTCTCCGACATTGAACCTCCCCTAGATCTCCTCCTTAGGAAGGAGGGGATTTCTTCCCTCTCCTTTTTAAGGAGAGGGAAGGGGAGGGGTTACCAAAGATCACACGATCATAGTCTATGCAAATACTCTCCGACATTGAACCTCCCCTAGATCCCCTCCTTAGGAAGGAGGGGACTTCTTCCCTCTCCTTTTTAAGGAGAGGGTCAGGGTGAGGTTACCAAAGATCACACCACAATAGCGTTTCCCATTTATGGGTGTACCGCGCAACAAGGCTAATGGAGACTAAAGGGACGCTTCAAGTGTCTAGTAACGTTTGTGCATCCCGGTACAACCAACCAGAATAATGTACCGTAAAGTTCACTCATTGATATGTCCCATCAAATAAACAAAACGACAGTCATTATTAATTTATTGATCTGTCAAGGGTTAGCAAAGATCGGCTCTTTCCGTCTTCTTTTGGCATCTTTCTTGCGTAACACTTTTTTCGAAGTTGGCGCCAAACTTACAAAAGATAAACTGATGAAACAAACGTTCTAACTGGAGGAGGTGTTCAATGAAGCTAAAATTTTTCACCATGCTGGTTATGGGGCTTTTCATTATGGTCTTCTTTGTGAACGGCTGCATCTTCGACTCCGCCAAAAAGATAAATAATGACAACACCGAAGTTGAGATTCCAGATTTGGAAGATGAGTTCGGCGGATATAAACCCACTGATGAAGCACCGGGATTTGGCGACCCTGAGATTTCAAACGAGTTCGGGGAAGATCAGGATGTTACCGATCTTTTAAGCACAGATCCGCAGATCGCCAAAGATATCGAGGATTCGCTGGTGGAAGTTTATTTTCTGCGGATCACCTGGGGAAGATTGGAATGGGATACCACCGCCTTCACGGTGATCGACTGGAGCGGAAAAGCTCAAATAGATAAAGGGACTTTAGTCCTTTTGAAGAAAATTCGTTTTGAGCCCGGCGATTATATTCACCGACCCCGTCCGGATCGTCAGACCTTAGAGTGGACTTCCTACACCGGCCCCCATTTCGATGGCATCTATATTGCCATCGTGGTTCCGCCCAATCACACCACCGACGTGGAAGGCACCTTGACATTTACCACCACACCTTTCACAAAAACATTCAGCTTCTCAGAGCTGGACTCCATCAATGTCATCTATTCGGTGGACGAAGAGGGAAATGAGATCGCCTTCCTGGGTCACAAAAAACAACTGGTCCCCTGTGGCAATGGATTCCTTGATGGTAGGTGGATAAAGACAGCGTCATATAAGGGAATATTCAAAGGAAGATGGATCAATCGAGATGGGAGCTTAGCCGGTCATCTCAAAGGACACTGGGGAACAAGGAAGAATGGTGAGAAGCTCTTCTTCGGGAAATACATTAGCCCCAATGGTGCATTTAAAGGACTCCTTAAAGGAAGGTGGGGATATTCAGGTCCTGTGGTTTCTGCAGACAACGAGAGGAAAGGATGGTTTGCTGGGGAGTGGTTTGATCGCAATCATCATGCCAGAGGAGTCCTGAAAGGTCACTGGAGAGCAGGCGGCGAGATGGGTCGGAAAGGCTTCCTCGAAGGATGGTGGGAGCAACTCTGCCCTTATAGCTCTCCTTAATTGATGCAAAGATCCTTTCTGCAGTATCTTGAGATCCGTCAATCTAATTCGATTCAGGGTGGATGTTAGCATCCACCCTTTTTCATTGGAGGGGAGATTTAAAGACAAAAGAGATTATAATGGCGATGAGATTAACTGGTAACGAAGCTCGATTTTGGAAACTCGATGCTTGAGATTTTCCATCTGTTTCATCTGTTGGGAATTCTCCAGCTTCAATCACCCAGCTCCGAACCAACTCATATGAGTACATACGCATCTTTTTAAAAGGAAAGCACAAATAGAGGGAGGATTACAGAATCTTCTCCTCTTTTCGCCTTTCACCCACCGCCTTTTTCACATACTCTATCGATTCAGTAGTGGTAGTTCCGGGGGCGAAAAGCTTCCCCACTCCCATCTTCTCCAGTTTCTCCATATCCTCTTTGGGAATGATCCCTCCTCCGAAAAGAAGGATTTGATCTGCTCCCTTTTCCTTCAGAAGCTCCAGCACCCGGGGGAAGAGGGTCATATGGGCGCCGGAGAGTATGCTCATCCCAACAGCATCCACATCCTCCTGAACAGCCGCCTCCACGACCATCTCCGCGGTCTGTCTTAAGCCGGTATAGATCACCTCAAATCCCGCATCCCTGAAGGCGGCGGCGATCACCTTGATCCCCCGATCGTGCCCGTCCAGACCGGGCTTGGCTAAAAGAATCCTGATTTTTCGTTCCATAAGATTTCCTTTCTTTATTCTGGTAAAAAAGAAGGGATAAGCTTTTATTGAAAAGAGTCCTTCGCTCTCTTATACAGATTTTTTAAATCAGTTTCACACTCCCTAACTTTCTCTCCAACTCCGCAACACCATAAAAATTCTGTGCAGATGTCTATAATTATGTTCTCCAAATTTTCATTTAACTCCCCCAAAGTGCATGTTCTGGTTATATTAATATGGGGCTCAATTTTATTTTTGACCCATAGATTATCCACGCCAATCTATTTTCCCAAAATCCCTCCTACCTCCATCTCTATCAGCGCACTTCCAAAGTATCCAGCCTTTTCATAAATGGTCCTCCCCACTGTGACAACTCTGTAAATCTGCTTTAGAAAATACGAAACGTAAAACAGTTCCTTGTTTTCAGGATCGGCGTCTTCCCAAAGGCCTTGCTTATTGTATACCAATCCGTAGATATTAAACTCACTGTAACTAAACCAATCTGGAATTAAAGAATTGCTTTTGACAACATACGGAAAGCAAAGGCTACCAGAAGAGGAAATGGATTTGTCCAGGCAGAAAACTTGGTCTTGTGGATTATGGAAGGTATTCCTTAACGCTGATAGCTCAGAGTACTCAAACAGTGGCTTGTTAGGGAAAACCGGAATTATGGACACCTTTCTATAGGATGAATGAAGATCTTTTTTTGTTGTTGCGATATGTATACGATCCTCCGGGTCGAACGGCATATTTAGGAATCGTTGATCAGCACACTGCATCAATGCCTTTCGATTCTCAACTGCTTTTTGTCTTCTATTCTTGAGCCAATCAATTTCGTCAACCGTGGCTTTCCTGAACGGTTCATTCTGGCTTTTGATTCTAAAGTAAACATCCGTGTTGTTGTTTATGGCATGTGGCGTTTGATCACTTTCGTGAACTCTTATGAATATAACCACCCTGTCTTCACCTTTATCATTTTTGAAATCACAGACTTTCACCTGTGGAAAATAAGGATGGATAATATTTCTTAAGCAGATACTCGTGACCCTTTCTTCCAATCCTTTTGTTAGGGCTATACCCTCGATTGGGAGAATTGGTACATTCTTTGTTTGATCTGCCTTAACGCCAATGAGAATAATGCCACCGTATGTATTTGCCATCGCAGAGATGCTTTTCTCTAAATCCTTGGGGAAGTCCCCTTTATATTCAATGGTTTCACCTTCAGGAATTTGCTCTTCGCAAAAGGTTTTTATCTTTTCAAAATTAATTTCCTCTAGCTTTAAAGTAAACATTTCAATCAGCCCTCCTTGTTGCGGACAGCCACAAGGGCTGTCCCTACGTTAACTTTTATCCCCTCCTCATCGAGGAGAGGACCAAAGGTGAGGGGGCGTCAGTGCGTAGGTCGGATATGTCCCCAAATGGGGAGTATCCGACAACCAGATAAAATTCGCAAAAGCAAGCTTTTGCACTCCCGTAACATTGCTCAGTTATGTCCGAAAGTCCTAAAGGACATTTCGGACCTATCTCTCTTGACCCTTGACCCCGGACCCTTGACCCTAAATTAAGGGTGGTTCTGTATATTCTCCAAATACCTCCCGCAGGACATCGCATATCTCCCCTTCGGTGGTGTAACAGCGCACGCATTCTATTAAGGCGGGCATGGTATTTTCTGTGCCTTTCGCAACTTTCTTCAGGTTCTCTAAAGACCTTTTGACCTTATCATTGTCCCTTTTTCCTCGCACTTTTTGTAGATTTCTCACCTGTTCTTTTTCCACCTCCAGATCGATCTTGAGAATGGGAATCTCCACCTTTTCATCTTCTAACACAAATTCATTTATGCCCACCACTATTCTTTCCTTGTTTTCTATCTGTTTTTGATACCGATAAGCCGCCTCCGCGATCTCCCTCTGGAAGTAGCCCTCCTCAATGCACTTTAAGACCCCTCCTCGTCTTTCGATCTCCTCGAAATATTTCTCTGCCTCCTGTTCCATCTTGTTGGTCAAAGACTCCACAAAGTAGGAACCTGCCAGAGGATCAATGGTATTCGCCACTCCGGTCTCATGGGCGATCAGCTGTTGGGTTCTCAAGGCGATATGGACCGCCTTCTCCGAAGGGAGAGCGTAAGTCTCGTCCATGGAGTTGGTATGGAGGCTCTGGGTGCCTCCCAGAACTCCAGCTAATGCCTCAAAAGCGGTGCGGACGATGTTGTTTTCCGGCTGTTGGGCGGTGAGACTGCATCCGGCAGTCTGGGTGTGAAATCTCAAAAGCCAGGATTCCTGCTTTTTGGCTTTGTATTTTTCTCTCATGTGCCTTGCCCAGATACGGCGAGCCGCCCGGTATTTGGCGATCTCCTCGAAGAAATCCAGATGGGAATTAAAGAAAAACGAAAGCCGGGGAGCAAAATCGTCCACATCCAATCCTGCCTTCATCGCCGCCTCCACATAGGCAAAACCATCTGCCAGGGTAAAGGCTAATTCTTGCACCGCAGTGGAGCCCGCCTCTCTTATATGATAGCCGGATATGGAAATGGTGTTCCATTTGGGCACATGCTGGGTGCAGAAGGCGATCAGATCGATGATCAGTCTCATATGCGGCTCCGGCGAAAAGATCCATTCCTTCTGAGCGATGTATTCCTTTAGAATATCATTCTGCAGAGTTCCGGTAAGCTTCTCCGAAGCCACCTCCTGTTTTTCGCCCACCGCGATATACATGGCTAAGAGAATGGATGCAGGCGCATTGATGGTCATGGAGGTGGAGATCTTGTCCAGACTGATCTTATCAAAGATTATCTCCATATCCTGAAGCGAATCGACCGCCACCCCGCAGATTCCCACCTCCCCCACGGACAAAGGCTGATCTGAGTCCCATCCCATCAGAGTGGGCAGATCGAAAGCCACGGACAACCCAGTCTGACCTCTTTCCAGAAGAAAGTGGTATCTCTGGTTGGTCTGACGGGGGGTGCCCATGCCGGAAAACTGCCGCATGGTCCACAGCCGACCCCTATACATGTTTTTTCTTACCCCCCGGGTATAGGGGTATTCTCCCGGAAAGCCTATGTCCCGATTGTAGTCTGAGTCCTGAATATCTAAGGGGGTGTAAAGTTCCTTTATGGGCTCACCGGAGACGGTGATAAATTTTCTTTCCGGAGGAGAATTGGCTTTTTTTTGCTCCTCCTCCCATTTTTTCTTGCGTTGCGCAATTTCCTTCAATCTGGCTTGGCTCAGCATAAGATCACCTCTTTTCTTTTCACAATCTTCCCGAAGATTTGAACTACTCCTAAGGAGAATTTACAAACAGTTTCCAAAAAAGTCAAATTTGAAAGAGCTAAAGGTGTGTTAAGTAAATTGTGTGAGGTCTCTGAAAAAATGCCAGAGTTCGGCCCGCCTCAGGCGGGCCCTACGCGGTTGGGTATTAAATAACAATGACTTACTCCCGCGTAGGCGGGGCTCCCAGCCCCGTCTCAAGATCCTGTGGACAAAAATGACTTTTTGAGTTGTTATTTTGGAGTGTCAAGCCTCGCTGAAGCGGGATCTACGACTTCAGCTTGACTGGTCCTATGCATCCTGCAGTATGAACCTTATGATTCACAGATGTGAAGAATTCTAGAAGATAACGAGTTTTCTGCACGGTTCACCTAAAAGTGAACACTCCAAAATCCTTTTCTTCTTGTAGTTTTCAGAGACCTCTTCAGTTACTTCATTTCAAGAATTCCCCTCAACGCTGCTTGATTATGTCTGCCTCGTTTAGAATCCTCTCCCCGGCTGAATATGGATCATCCTCCCCCCGAAAGACCTTCTCCGTCATTTCGTCTAAGTTCAAAGAGGCCAAAATCTTTTCCCCAATCAGATCTCTTATCTTAAGCTCGATGATCTTTTTAATGTCTGCCTTTATCTGAATTTTTCTGTGCTTTTCAAAGATATGATTATCTATTATGAATTCTTTGTGTTCAGAGATTTTGGAAAGCAAAAGATCAATTCCTTTGTTATTCACCGCTTCGGTAGATACTATGGGATATTCCCACTCCCCTTTTTTTCTACGGATGTCCAAAATCATATCCAGCTCTGTGACGATTCTTTTAGCCCCCTCACGATCGGATTTATTGACCACGAATATGTCTGCAATCTCCATCAATCCGGCTTTCATAGCCTGGATGGAGTCGCCTGATTCTGGCACCAACACCACCACGGTGGTATCACAGGCATTGACCACGTCCAACTCCACTTGCCCCACCCCCACCGTCTCAATCAGAACAAAGTCTTTGCCAAAGGCATCCATAACTATGGTCACCTCCTTGGTGGTGGTGGCCAATCCTCCGTATGATCCTCTGGTGGCCATACTGCGGATGAAAACTCCGTTCATGCTGGTCAGGTCCTGCATGCGAATGCGATCTCCCAAGAGGGCACCACCGGTAAAGGGACTGGTGGGGTCTACCGCAATTATTCCCACCCTTTGGTTCTCTTTGACCAACAAAGAGGTGAGCTTATCCACTATGGTGCTTTTCCCAACTCCTGGAGGGCCGGTAAATCCTACCCGATATGCCTTTCCTGCTTTAGGATAAAGTTGTGCCAGAACCTTCCTGTAATCGGGAGATTGATTCTCCACACAGGAGATTATCTTGGAGAGCGCTATTTTGTCACCGTTGAGAAATCTTTCAATGACGTTCATGAGTACTCAAAAAACCTCTCTATTTCGTTTGTCGTTGGCGAAGCCCGTATCGAAGCTCGGTGGTGGAAACTCGATGTTCGAAAAAATCGAGCTTCTATGACCTGCTTCGAGTAACGAAACCAGCACGGACGCCCAGACGGGGGCGTCTGCCTGCCCGTCTGGGCATCGACACCGTTGAACGAACTTCATAGTCACATTACCTTCATAAAATCTCAGTCTCAGGATCCATAGGATAACCAAAATGGGAAAAAACCAATTATATATAGTCTGGTATTCTCAAATCCTTAACTCTGAGCTGGATTTTATAGGTACCGTTCCAGAAGTTGGGCTCCACTACATATGCTAGATCTAGGCGGATTCCTTTCATGGAGAGGGGTTTTGCCATATCTCCCATGCCGAACCCGATACAGTCGAAGACCGGTCCATCCTTCTTCACCCTCAGACGAAGATGATTGTTGCCCACCACATACGGTTCGCCCCAGACATGCAAGTTTCGAGTCATAAAGACCGGTCGCATATTCTGTGGACCAAAGGGCGCAAAAATGTCCAGCACCTTGATCAATTCAGGGTTAATTTGCCCTAACTCCAGCTCGGAATCGATCAACAATCTGGGAACCAAATCATCCATGGTGATCTTCTTATCCGAAACTTTTTTGAACTTCTCCCGGAAGGGCTGGATTTTTTCCGGCAATATGGAAAGACCTGCAGCATATTTGTGACCGCCATATTTGATCAAATAATCTTCGCATTCCCTAAGAGCCTCATAGAGATGAAATCCGGGAATGCTTCGGGCAGAGCCCTTTCCTTCATCTCCATCAATGGCAATCATGATGGTGGGACGGTGGAACCTTTCCACCAGCCGGGAGGCGACGATCCCGATCACCCCCTGATGCCAGCCGGAGGAGGCTAAAACTATGGCTTTGTCGTTGGCTAAATCCACATCCTGCTCGACCAGATCCAAAGCTTCCTTTAGGGTGGTCTCGTCGATGTTCTTTCTACGTAGATTCTCCTCATCCAGAATTCGAGCCATCTCTGCGGCCCTAGACTCATCCTTGGTGGTAAGAAGCTTGATTGCCAGATCAGCGTCTCCCAATCTTCCCACGGCATTTATTCGGGGAGCCAGAATGAAGACCACCTGTCCGGTTCCTATCTTTTGACCTAATATTCCAGAGACGAATATAAGGGATTTCAGACCGGGCTTGGTGGTTTTGGCTATCTGAACCATTCCAAATTTAGTGAATATTCGATTCTCTCTCACCAGAGGGACGATGTCGGCGGTGGTTCCTAAAGCCACCAGATCCAGATGCTCCTCCAACTCACTTTCATCCTGCCCCAATCTTCTGTAAATGGCTTGAGCAAACTTGAAAGCCACTCCCACACCCGAAAGCTCACCGCCCGGGTATCCACCCTCAATGACTTTAGGATTGATAACGGCAGAAGCGACGGGGAGGACTTCTTTGGGCTCATGATGGTCGGTGATGATGGTGTCGATTCCTCTGCTTTTAGCAAAGGATATCTCCTCCACTGCGGTAATTCCACAATCAACTGAAATGATCAACCCCACCCCGCGCCTTTCCGTCTCCAGGATACCCTCCTCTGAAAGACCGTAGCCCTCAATTAACCGATTGGGCACGTAATAAGTAACTTCTGCTCCCAGCTTGTTCAATACCAGAAACAAAAGAGAGGTGGAGGTTATTCCATCCACATCATAATCGCCGAAGATCATGATCTTCTCCTTCTCCTTCAAAGCCCGTATGACCCGATCCACCCCTTTTTGCATATCCGGCAGAAAATATGGATCCAAAAGGTTTCCCAAAGAAGGAGATAAGAATTCTTCGGCTTTGCTTCTTGTATCCAGACCGCGGGCGATTAAGATTTTGGTTGCCACCGGAGGCAGAGAAAGTTCTGAGGACAGTTGGTTCACCACCCTCTGGTCTGGCTCAGGTTTCAATTCCCATTTTAGCTTCATCTATCTTTTACCTATCTTCTTATTTTTACCCTCTCAACAGTCTTGCCCGATATCATTACGCCTGCTTCGTTAAGCCGTTAAAACTCCTTTCCGTTCTTACCAAAGATTTTTACCACTTAAGTAAAGACGAATCGCATTTTTAAAATACAAACTTGTATAGCACCGCTCCCAATCCAGATGGAGCTTTGTAAATTTCGTCCAACCTAAGGTTCGAATCCTCAGGAGCCTTGGAACGATCCTTAAGCGGCTCCAAAAGAAAGAACAGATCCTCTCGCCAGGAAGCTTCCTTTCCCAAACTTACCAGCAGATGATCCACCCTGTTTTTTCTGGCGAACTGGGCTATCCTCTCATACGGAGCAAAGGGGACGGTAAAGGTTACCCGATTGCAGTAAAAAGAGAACGAGTCTCCGGAAAGAAACATCACCGTCGCGTCCCGGGGCAGAATTTGATCTGCCCACAATCCTAACTTTTTGAACTCCTCGCTTTCCAGTTTCAAGGTCCGGAAGATCTCTTGATGATCTTCCGCCATTTTGGTCGCCTTAGCCAGAGAGAAAATGGACAAAAGCGCCACGATTAAAAGAACTGTAAGAGAGCCGAAAGTAAAACCAAAAGCTGGTTTTGCTTGTTTTGAGAGTTTAGCCATCGCCTTTCTAATGTTTAAAATTCCCCCAACCGATAGCAATATCAAAAGGGGAGAGTAGGGTTCGATAAGTCGCCCCGCAGGAATAAAAAAGATGGGCATGGTTAATATGGGAGAAAAAGCACATAAAAGGAAGACCCTTTTTTTCCATCCTTCTTTGTCCACTTTCCAAGAGAATATATAAAACAGGGAGAATAAAAGAAAGGATAAAAAGAAGAGATTTATCTTTTTTATTCCCATCCAGGTTCGATTGAGGTAATTCTTGAAAAAACCGGGAGTGGCAACAAAGCTAAACATGTTCTCCTCGCCCAGAAGAACCTTCCCTTTAATCTCTCCCTCTTCAGTCAATCCGTCCAGCACCTCGGAAAAAGCTTTTCTTTGCTGAAGATAATCCTGCGTCTTAGAGTAAGCTTTTTGCTTGAGAATGTTATGAGCTGTTTTTCCGCTTAAAATCCAGTGTCCGGATTGGGAATGCATGAACTTGATATAGGGAAGAGCCAAAATCAGAAAACTCACCAAACAGATCAAAAGCAAAGCAAAAGGATGCGATTTTTTGTTAGCTTTCTTTTTTATCTCAATTATCAGAAACACCAAAAGTATGGAAGCGAAAGCCACCAGAAACTCCGGCCGGGCAAGATAGCAAACTCCTCCAAAGATTCCGAAGAGGATGGCGAAAACGTAGGATCTTTTTGAGATCAAAAGCCATCCGGAAAGGAGGGTGATCAGAAGAAAAAACGTATAAGTTGCTTCAGATAAAGGAACCGCCGAGATCACCACCAGGGCGGGGAAGAAAACCACCAAAAGGGACCCCAGGTAAGCTGACCTGTAATCGAAGATCTCTTTTGCCAAAAAGAAGAAGGGCGCCACCACCAGACTCCCCAGAAAAAGAGAGACCGCAAAAGTGGCTGTCTCCAGGCTTCCCACCACAAATGAGAAAAGAGATATCATAAATGGATAAAAGGGGGACCACACCACCGACCACCAGAGAAGCCCATGCCCGTTTTTGATGCTCCAGGCGATCTTGGCATATATTACCGCATCCCCGAAGAGCGGAGCCCGAAAGTATTTAAGAAAAGAGAGCCGAATAAGAAACGCGATCAGAAATAAAACTCCCAGAAAGGTTAGGCTAACCCATCTTTTCTGTAGGATATCATCTACCCTTTGGGAGACCAAACTGATCTGCGCTTTCTTATCCTTTTGAAAGGAGGCAACTTTACTTTTCTTTTTTCCCTTCATGAACTAAATTTTGTATTCTTTTTACTTTATAAACCCTGCCCCTGATCTCAAAATAACGCCCACAGAACGTAGCTGAGGTTTTACGCTTCAGCAACACTTTAAATAAACTCTTTGCTCTAGAAAAGTAAAGATTTCTTTTTGCCTTTTTTGTATGTGTCACCCTGGAATGCCGAAAGGGTATACTGTGAAGCTTATAAGTTTGTCGGAAGGGCCATACTTGGGGCGGGATAAATTCCCGCCCCTATGGCGTCTGATAACTTGTCACCGATAGGGCAGGGTTCATCCTGACTTCGTGCCAAAGGACTCAGTCCGAGGGAAGGGATTCACCTTGAAAAGCATTCAGGCAGTCGTAGGGACAGCCCTTCAGGGTGAATCCCTTCAGGATGAACCCTTGTGGCTGTCCTGGGACAGGGACAAGCCCTGTCTCTACGCAAAAACACTCCTTTTCTTAAGTTCACTCTTTAGAAGTGCCCTGGGATTTTCCTTCCTTCTTGATGTAGCACTTTTTAAAAGAACGAATTAAAATAAATTGCCAGAGCAGAAAATAAGCCGAGTTCTGTTCCCCTCGATCCCGCCGTCGGCGGGACTCAGGACGATGATCATCTATCTGGGTCCTTTGTCGCCAAAGGACTCAAGCGACCTACCCGGAAGTTTTCCTTCGCCTAGAGGTTCAGGACGAGTCCTTCGCCTTCGGCTCAGGATGAAGCGGGCAACTTCTCCTTCAGGACCGAGTCCTTCAGGATGAATCCTTCCTTACTTGGTCTTGCTCTCAGGTGGGGTTTGCCCAGACCCATGTTACCACGGGAACGGGTGGTCTCTTACACCACCTTTTCACCCTTACCCCTCGATCCCGCAAAAGGCGGGACTTGGAGGCGGTCTGTTTTCTGTGGCACTTTCCGTCCCTTCAGGGTGTCCTTCGATCCCGAAGATCTCAGGATCGAGGGAAATCCCTTCAGGATGAACCCTTACGGGCCCACGTGTTACGTGGCACCTTGCCCTGGAGAGCTCGGACTTTCCTCCCCCCCCGCCAAAGGCGGGGGAAGCGATCATCTATTCTGCTCTGGCAACACTAACTCACTTTTGAATAACCTCTCTTTTTTATTCAATCAACTAATAAAAATACGTTTTCTTTTCTTAAAACGAAAGAGTGCTTTTTGCACCGGTAAATACTTTCCTGTCCCACGCATACATAGGAAAGAGGCGGTTTTGCCCAACGTTTCCAGCATATCGGAGGTTGGAACCGAAGGGAGCAATTTGGGCGAAGCCTTTTAGTCGCTGTTAGACCATATGCCCAATCAATGAAGGATCCTATGCAATGTATTTGCAATACTCCCATAAGTAATTAATTAAGTTATCAAGACCACAGCTCAAAAGGATCATATATTTATCGCCAGCTCCGACATAGAGAACCAGTTTGCCCTCTCGAACGAAAGCACCTACCGGAAAAACGACTGCTGGCACGTCCACTGGATACTGATCATTACCATGTAATTCATAAGGGGCTGAAGGAATGTAGATTGGATGTTTGGTTCGACAAAGCACCTTCCGTGGATCGTCTAAGTCCAAAAGGGCGGCACATACGGAATATCCTCTTTCGATTTTCTGCGCCAACCCGTAGGCTTTGCAGATGTCAACGTCTATCTCACCAACAGCATGGTAGATGAGCAACCAGCCTCTATCGGTTTTGATCACCTGGGTGCTTGGGCCGATTTTCTTCTTTTCATGTGGGTAGCGCCCTGCTTCTAAAAGCAGATTCTGGCTCCGTCGCTTACTGATTTTCTCCCACTGTTCTATGTGCTTGGAAGGATTGTGTAATTGATCTATGCCGGCTTCAAGAAAATCTAAGTGAATGTTAGGATGAAAACGCAACAGCATGAAGTACCGGCCGTTCACCGGCTGGGAGAAGGGGATGGCGTTGCGCGAGTCGAAGGATTCGACCATGCCGTGATAGGTGATTTTCACGAAATCGTCGGTCGAGTAGATGGCGATCCGATCCGAGTTCTCACCTTTGAACGGGGGGTTGATCTTGCCACACCCGATCAGCAAGTGCCGCTGGCCATACTTGACGATCCGGATGTCCTCTATCCCATAGGTGAAATCCTGATGGTCAGTGCCATCGCCCCGGATGACCACGTTCTGGAATCTGGTGAAATGGACGCCATCTTCGCTTACCAAAGGCCAAACCTCTGAGATATAGTTTTGCAGACAGGTGCGCTCAACGTTAAGCCTTTCATCGAAGAACGTGCCCTTTCGATACCCCTGGTGGCATCTTGGCGTCAGCATGACCTTATCCTGGAACACTTCCGCCCCGCCATTGAAGACAGCTCCGATCTTCAGCTCGCCTTTCTCATGCCAGGTAAGTCCCAGGTCTTGAGGCTTTACTATAGGATTATTTTCAAAGGAATCCAACTTAAAGATGGTCTCTCCTGAATCGATTTTAATAACTTCCCCATCTCCCAATTTTTCAAAAGAATTCATTCTTAATTTTATAATAGACACTATAGGGTTAGAAGCTCCGAAACCTTAGCTGTAGCTACACAAATGACTGTGTCTGCACCTCCATAATATACAAAAAGCGTATCTCCTATTACAACTGCACCACATGTATAAACTACATTGGGAACTACTCCTTTGAGTTCGTATTCTTTTTCTGGTTCCAAGATAGGATTTTTGCTTCTCCAAATAATTTCCCCCGGGTTTTCACTCTCTATCAAAGCAAGTCCCAATCTGTAGTGTAGTTCGGAATCCACCGCGTGGTATATAAACAACCATCCCTTCTCGGTCTTAATAGGAGACGCACCAACACCGAGTTTAAAGTATTCCCAAACCTCCTTCGGAGACATTACTATTTTCAATCCATACCAGTTCTCCAAATTATCTGAATATGCCACCCATATATGCGGAGGAATGCGGTGGTACATAACAAATTTGCCCCCGATCTTTTCAGGGAAAAGGCAGGCGTTTTTATTATCAACTCTCGGAAAAGGATAAACCCGCTTAGCCCAATTCCATCGGCGATTTAAAAAGTCTGCGACTTTAATTGATGTCATCCCAACCTGTATTGTCTTCGAATATTTTTGCATTCGAGGAATTTCGCCAATGGCGCTATAACACATATAAATTCGCTCCCCAATTAGAGTTAACCTTGGGTCTTCACACCCACAAGACTCAAATTCATTGCCGGGCTCGGGCTCAAAAATGGGCTCGGGTAACCTCTCATCCATATGAAAGCCGTCCTTACTCGCAGCATAGCCAAACCTTGAGGTACCGCCTTTTTCACCCTGAGCTCTATATATTATATGAACCTTGCCCCCCTCGTATACTGAGGCACAATTATATACCATCAATGACTCCCACGGGTGTTCCTTTATTGGCTTTAATATTGGATTTCCTTTGTATCTCTTTAACATAGTTAATCAAAAAGCCTTATTATCTCTTCTTTATCTGCTATAGCCACACAAACTACTCTATCTGCTCCACCATAATATATATAGTATTTATCCTCAACTTCACACGCCCCACAAGCAAATACAACCCGCGGTATCTCTCCATGTAGTTCATAATCCTCCTGTGGTTCAAGAATGGGCTCTGAATATCTATGTAATAAGTTGCCGGGATTCCTTAAGTCGAATATTGCCACTCCCAATCGATATACTCCATCTTCGTCCACTCCATGATAGATTAGCAACCATCCCTTTTCTGTCTTTATGGGAGGAGAGCTTGTACCAATAGCCACACCATCCCAACTTCCTTCGTGAGGCGCCATTACCTTTCTTTGGTGATACCAGTTAACTAAATCGTCGGAATAAGCAATCCAAATGCTTCGAAGCCCTTCATTCATTAGCCTGTGAAAAAGGACATATTTTCCATCAATTTTTTCTGGGAAGAGAACCGCATCTTTATTATTCACATCAGGCCAGTTTGCTTCTATCCTTTCCCAGTTTAAGAAATTCTCCGTACACGCCAGTCCAATTCTAACCCCCCTCTCTGAATAAGCCGTATAAGTCATGTAGAATTTATTATTGAGCCTCACAATTCTTGGATCTTCACATCCTCGTGGCTCTAATATGAGTTTTGGCGTAAAGACAGGCTTGTCAAATCGAAAGAAATTGAAGCCATCTAAACTTGCTGCATAACCAATTCGAGAAATGTTATCTACTCCCCTACCTCGGTAAAGTAAGTGAAATAATCCATTATCATAAACAGCCGCAGGATTAAAGACACACCTTGATTCCCATTCATTCTCCGGCTTTGGCTTCAATATAGGATTTCCCTCGTAGCGTCTTAACCTCATTATTTCCTCCCCCTTAATACATTGGTAAACGAGTCTATATATATCTGGGCTATTTTTTCTGCCGAATTCATGCGCACAAACACTTCCGCTGCTTGCGTAACCTTTTTTACTTTTTCTTCATCTTTAAAAAAAGCAACCAATTTTTTGTTTAACTCCTCAACATCCTTATAATAAATTACTTCGTCTTGCAATGGACGAAAGAACTCGGATTGCTGCGGAACAAAGATTGGACACCCAGCGCCTAATACTTGAAAGATTACGGAGCTCACAACCCTGTGATATCTGCTTTCAAATTTATGAAAAATGGCAGCATCGGAGGCAAATAAATACTCATCAAATCTCTCCTTGGATAAGGAACCCTCCTCACGGACAATCATCCATGGGGGAGGTGCTTCCTTCTCTAACATTTCATACCGAGGAGGTATTATAAATAACAAAATTGCTTTATCCTTTAACTCCTCGTGCAATTCTCGAAGGTAAGGCTCATATCCTCTCTGGCAGAATGTGAAGATTATTTTTTTATCTGATGGCAAATTAAGGTTTTCCCTGTTTTCTTTCTTTTTCCCCTTTCTTACTGGAAAGCATGGGAAAGGTATGAATTCTGCATCAGGATAAATATCGCGTAGAAAATCTTGCCTTCTATCGAAGTATACTACTTTATCCCAAAGAAATTGATAAAACCAAGTTTCATCAGGCAATTTACTCTCATGCACGATGTGCACCGTTCTCGCTCGTTTCCTAAGCAAAGGAAATATTTTACTCAGTTCTTCTCTAGGAAGCATTCTTAAGTTTTCCACCATAAAGATATCAAAGTCTGTTGTAAGAATAGGACGCGGGTCTATGAAGTTTTTGTGTCTGAGACCAAAACATCTTATCACATGACGTCCGTCTTTTCCGGTGAAACGCTCTGGAGCGGAATCCTCCTTCACGAAGCTAAATACGGTCACTTTATGCCCCATCTCCATCCATGCTTTTACTAATGCTTCTGAATGTCCGCTCGCTCCGTCATCGGTATGAAAAGCAGTCATAACTGCGATTCTCATTGTTACCTTCCCAATAAAGAATTAAAAAGCTCTACATATTTCTTCCCTATCGCAGATGCCGAGTTCCTCACTACATAATTTTCGGCAGCCCTCATCATACCTTTAAATTCTTCTGTTTCCTCAAAAACTGAGCACACGCATCTTTTAAATTCTTCTTTAGTCTTATACTTCATTATTTCCTTGTCATAATACTCAACATAGTTAGAGTCACGGGCGACGATGGGGCACCCAGAACCCATACACTGAAATCCAGTGCTTGATACCACTACGTGACTAACCGAAGGTTTGTTAAAAATAAGAAGGTCAGAGGCGTGAAGATAATCATACAATTGCCCAATATCTGGCGTTTCCTCTCTTAGTTCAATATCCAAAACTTTCCTTTTTTGAAATTCTCTAAATCTTTCAATCGTCTCTTTGTTACTTGTGGTAATCAAAATAAAGATAGGATAATCCTCTTTAAGTTCTGCAATCCAATCTACAAGGTCAACCGCAAATTTTGCCGCAGGACCAAAGGAGAAAATAATTCTCTTATCCCCAGGAAGCCTAAGCCTTTCACGTTTAGCTTTCTTATCGCCTTTCACCATTGGATGGCAGGGATAAGGGATGATATAGACTTTGTTTTCATCATAGGCTTCTATCAGGAACTCTCTGTATCTTTCATCAAAACAAACAATAGCATCCCACTCAAATTGATAGAAAGAAGGATTATTTGAAAGTTTACCATCGTGAATTACGTTCACTGTTTTTGCTCTCTTCCTTATCCTATGAAAAATCTTACCCAAAGGGTCCTTTGGAAGCATTCCTAAATCCTGAACCACAAATATTTCATGTTCTCCGGTCAAGAAAGGTATTGGATCAAGCTCAGGGGGAGTAAATCCTTCAACTGTGAAACACCTTCTTACATAATCTTCATCCCTGCCTGTGATCCGGGTCCCATGAAAAGCGTAGTCATAAAAAGTGAATACCGTTAGCTTGTGTCTCTGTTCAACCCATGCCCTCCCAATCAACTCTGTATGAAGTCCTGCACCTGAATCTGTATTCCAACCGCCCATCATGCCTATCTTCATTCGTATACCTCTTTGTGTAATACTGCCGGGATGCCCAGCAGGATACTTTTGTCTGATTCGGCTACTTCTTCTTTTTCTTAACTTTCTTCTTTGCCATCTCTTCTCACTTCCCTTCTTTTAATTTTTTGAATAATCTAATAAACTTCATGGCTATCTTATCCGCAGAATTCCGATTCACATATTTAGTAGCAGCCTCTACCACGGATTCCAATTTGCCTTCTTTTTTAAGAAGAAGCTTTTCGAGCTCATCCAGTCTTTTATATTTTAAAACCTCTCGCTTTAGGGTCTCAACAAAATTTGAAGCAGATGCTAAGATAGGGCACCCAGCTCCCATACATACATAAATGGTTGAAGCTACCACTACATCTACTGATGAATCCCTATGATATATTAAAGCATCTGATGCATGAAGATACGTGTAAAGTGCATCCAATGTGAGAATCTCCATCTTGGGCTTAATAAATTCATATCTACTCCTTGCTGTTTCAAATAGGTCAAACCACTCGCGAATGCCAGTAAAAACAAGAAATATAAGCGGCTTTTCCTTGTTTACTCTCTCCAGAAAGGGTAGTATATGGAAGTAGTGATGCACTGCCACTCCATAGACCATCAATATCATTTTATCCAATGGTAGCCCGAGCTTCTTTCTTGCCTGAATTTTATCTCCATGCTCTACAGGATGGCAGGGATAAGGAATAATGTTTATCTTCTCCTCAGCCCATACATTTTTTAAGAAACTTTTATATCGCTTATCAAAACAGACTACCGCGTCCCATAGAAACTTGCGTAATTCCCCAGTCAGAGGTCTTCCTTCGTGAATTACAACTACTGTTTTTGCTTTTTCCTTTATTTTTGAAGCTATCTGTAGAAGTTGCTTCATGGGCATTGAAGGTATATGCTGGAGAACAAAAATATCGTAATCCATATCCGATAATGGAAGTAAGTCAAAAGAACCAACTTCATCTAGGGTGTAGTTTCTTATAATCCACGGTTCATCTTGCCTCTGGATTATAGGTACACCATATGGAGCAAAAACGGTAAGATTGTGACCTGCTTGTATCCATGCGTTTCCAACCAAATGTGCATGTAGGGAAGCACCACAAGGAACATTCCAGGTGGACATCATTCCTATTTTCATAATTTCATCCTTCAAATGCTAAAGCACTTGGATCTTCTTTTATTAGCATATTGCTCCGCATATCTTTTAAAATAAACTCAATATATTCTTGGGTGACTTTTTCTTTAGAATTGCGGACAACATATTCTTCTGCCGCCTTTAGAGTTTCATTAACAACAGGCTTTCCTTCAAATACACTGACCAGTCTATCTTTAAGTTCTTCCATGTCCGAGAATTTCATGACCGCTCCGCCAAGAGGTTGGATATGGGGCGATTCTATGGCTAACACCGGGGTCATCGTTCCAAGGTAGGAAAGGATGGAACTGGAAACCATAATCTGACCTGGTTTAAATTCATATTTAGGTTTATAGAAAATATAGGCATCCGAGGCGTGAAAATATTTGTCCATCTTTGACGCTGGGGGCATATCATCCCACCATTCTATAAAGTCATATCCCGCTATCTCTTCTAGCATCTTATCATCGAAATACTCACGCGCAACGACTATCAAGAAAATAAATGGATGTTTCTTGTTCAGTTCAGCCAAAGGAGGGATGAGAGGAAGGACATGGGTGCTGGGATACCACGAACATGTAAACACTATCTTCTTGTCCAACGGCAGATTTAGCTCCATTCTACTTTTATTCTTATCACCTCTCCTCAATGAGCCACATGGATAAGGGATTATATGTATCTTTTCTTCAGGATACACCTCCTTCCACATCCGCTTATATCTTTCATCAAAACAGACGACAGCATCCCATTCGAATTTCCAAAAAATGGGATTTTCAGGTAATTTGATCTCATGGATCACATAAATGACTTTTGTCTTCTCTTTAATCTTCGGATATATTTTTACAAGTTCTTCGATAGGCATCCATTCTATTCTCTGTGGGATAAAAATATCATAGTCTTTTTCTAAAAAAGGCTTTGGATCAGAAGTCCACTGGCCTGATGATGTGCCTTGAACATTACAACACCTGATAACATAATCCTCATCTCTTATGCCTTGCAACGGCTTCACGTCATTGAACGGTGCAAAGACTGTTAATTCATATCTTTTAGCAAGCTCCCTCCCCACAAGCTCTGCAAGAACAGCAGTCCCATCTGCAGCGTTCCATTTAGAAAATATTGCTATTTTAGTAAGTTTTCTATCCATTCTCTTTTCTCCTTTTATTATCATAAGTCTTTATCAGCTCTTCAAATAATAAAACGAATCTTTTAGCGATATTTTCTGCGTTATGTTCTTTTAGAAAAGCCTTTACTTTATTCAGATCGAACTTACCCCCGAAGATGTCAATGAGCTTGGCTTTCATGTCCTCGAAGTTTCGATATTTCACGATTTCGTCTCCATGTAGTTCCACAAAGTTTGACTGGTGAAACAGGATAGGGCAACCGGAACCCAGAACTTGGCATACTGAGCTGGACACGACTGCTTTGTACTTCTGCGAGGATTCCCTGTGGATGAGCAACGCATCCGAAGCATGCAGGTAGGTATACAGCTCATCTAAGGGAAGTGACTTTACCTGAAGGTCTATAAAGTTGTATTTCTTTTTCGCTTCGTGCAATTCACCAACATCGCTCTCCGGATTGGCGACGATCACGTATCTGAGAGGACATTCCTTAGCTACGTCTTTTAGAGCCGGCAGGACAGATACAACATCTTTTGGTCTGAAGCCAAAGGAGAATACGATCTTTTCATCCAGCGGGAGGTCCAACTTCTCTCTCGCTTCCCTTTTATCACCCAGCTCAAGCGGATGGTAGGGATAGGAGATCATGCGAATCTTCTCAGCAGGGAAAGATTTGACCAGGTAGTCTTTGTATCTCTGATCAAAACAGACGATAGTATCCCAGTCAAACTTATAGTAAAGAGGGTCTTCCGGGGCTTTGCCCTCGTGGACAACTTGAACGCTAACAGCTTTTTCCTTAATTTTAGGAAAGACCTCAAGTAATCTTTCGGCTGGTAATCTCTCTACATTTTGAGCAATAAAGACGTCGTATTCTTCATTCAAAAGCGGGGAGGGATCAAAGTAGGTAGCCCGAGTGACTGGTATGACTTCGTCAACGCTAAAGTGCCTGATTACAAAATCCTCGTCTTTTTGAAAGGTAGGCCTGGCATCAGGGTGTTTTTTGGTGGAAAACACTCTGAGCTGGTGACCCAATTTCACCCAAGCCCTCCCTACCAATTCCGCATGAATGGAAGGCCCGTTAGCGGCATTCCAAAGACACATCATTCCTATTTTCATTTTAACCATCCTCAATAGGCGTTCTTCGAGTTAATCTATCACTCCGATATAAATGCACAATCGTCCTTGAAGAATAAAATATAGCACTGACTAATGACCATACAGATATTGCAACTAATGACCAGAAAGGTGCATTTAGCAAAACACCTATTAAGATAAAAATTATATAACTGTTCTTCCTACCGTCAAATTTTCTGAATAGCCGTTCAATTCGTCCATAATCTGCCAATGGGCGGTCCTTTATTGCCTTCCCAAACGCCTGTCCGCAATAATGAGAAAAACCATCAAACAGGAGTATGAATGTGCACAGTAAAATCGCTGATACTCCATGGGCTTTTGATAGGTAGATGGCTAAGGCGACATACCATGAGTGCTCAAACAGAAAATCGAAGGCGTGCTCCATTTTCCCAATATTTGAAGAAGCTATTTTCACTCTTGAAAGTTTCCCGTCAACGCCGTCCATAAATGAAACGACAAAGGTGAGGAAGGAAGCAAACAACAGATGTCCCTTGAGGAATAAAAATGTGGATGTATAAGCCACTACATTTGTTAGTATAGTAATCTGATTTGGTGTAAACTGCGTGCTTGCCAATCTGCTTACAATAAAATTTTCTATTGGCTTATTCACATAAGTCGCAAGCAAGTCATTTCTTCCTTTACAAGCATTCTCAATTAAAAGCTCCCTTGCTTTGATTAAATCCTCCTTTGTATCAATGTCTATCCAGAAGGCTTTAATCTCCTTCCGCATGCTCGGGATATAACTGTCAATTTGGGTGATGTCGAATATTTCTGCATCTCTGTTCTTAACAGCTTTAGCAATACCATGCGCAAGCTCAGTTTTACCTTCTTTTACTCCTTCTTCAATATGAGAAAATATTTTGGGTGAGCACAAGAAAATACCAGTATCTATACAGTTTGATTCTTCTATATTTTTACCAATATCAGCAATCCTTCCTTCCTTCTCCAGAACCTTTGTGTCTCCTAGTAGAGGTTTTCTTCTATCAATAGCTAAAACAACTGAACTTTTTGTATCATAATCGATAAGTTCTTTAAGAATGCGAACATCAAAGATATGGTCTGACATTAATAGGATGAAGTTTTCATTTAACAATCCTTTGGCCTTTAATACAGAGATCCCATTTTCTTTTTGGTGGTCATTATTTTCGATATAGTTTATTTCTACTCCATACCTATCTCCAGTTCCCAATTTTGCTTTTATTTTGTCACCCAGATAACCAACAACTATCACGAATTCTTTAATGCCTGCTTGTTTTGTAGTTAATATTGTTCTTTCGATCAAAGATAATCCCAAAAGTTTAATCAGGGGCTTGGGTTTATTTTTAGTTAAGTTGCCCAATCTGCCACCGTCTCCAGCGGCAAGTATTAAAGTTTTCATATTCAACTCTTTCACCTTCCTTCTTTAAGTTCTTATAAAGGCGATTCAAAAAATTCGCCTAACGTTCCCAGCATATACGACGTTGCGACCGAAGGGAGCAATTTGGGGTGAAGCGAAGCATAACCAGATATGCCGTAACGTGTGACGTAAGGTCACCAAAACAAAAAACTCATCGAACACTTTTTCTAATGACAAGCATTATGTTCTCATCATCCCAGATGATATTATCCGGGTTTTTGAAATGGTGAATAATATTTCCTTGAAATTTCTTTAAAGTTTCTTCAAACTCTTTCTCATCATATAGGTCAAATGTAGAATAATGATGATGTGTGGTTTGTGTTATGAGCCACTCTAATTTAGCCATTCGCTTATACTTGAAATATTCAGTGGATTCTAATCTTAGAATTGGTGTCTTCTCCAACATTTCTTTCAATTCACTTAGTTCATAGAGCCGTTTCTCTTTTTCACAGAATTGAGGAAAAAATCTTCCCCAAATATTCCTTCTGTTTTGGCCTCGCAAACGAGTGTAAATAAACAAGTATCCTTTATCTTTTAAGACTCGAGATGTTTCCCCAAGAAAATCTGGAAGTATGAAATGATGTATGGCATTGAAGGTGACCATAGCATCCAAAGAATTGACTGCTAATGGTAAAGCGATTGCTGAAGCCTTTATTGCTTTGAAGTTTTTAATCTTGTGTTCTTTTAGATTCTTAGTAAGCTCATTCAACATGTTCTCATTAGCATCAATGCAAGTAAGATAAAGCCTCTCTCCTAAATAATGGAATAATTCTACATCATATCTCCCCGCCCCACAGCCAACATCCGCTGCTTCAATTTTAGTTAAATTTTGCAGTTTCTTTTTGATAAATAAAATTGGTTCCAAGTCTGTGGCTCTTAAGTCTTTGTATTTGTGTGCGATTTTCGAAAAATGACGATGAATTCCCTTCATAATCAGGGCCCTCCTTTGATGTTTAATAAAATTTTCATGCTCATTGCCCTCCGGGTAACATGTGGTCAAACGTTCCACGGCTAAAAGAAGTTGCCCACTGGGCAATTTGGGGGAAATCTTGAGTTCCCTTTTATCCGCTGTTATACCCCCTTGGGCATTAATCAAATCATCATCTCAAAAGAAGCATTTGGAGCATTAAAATTAAACAAAATCAAAGAATTCACGGCATTCTGTATACCATCGAGTTTATATTCATACCTGCTCCCACAGAAGCAAACACAACCACATCCCCTTTTTTCAACTCGTGGTTATCAAGCTTTCCTTTGAGCAACAGGTCAAGCAACGTAGGCAAAGTTGCCACCGAGCTGTTTCCAAGCCAGGATATAATCATGGGCATGACATAGGGTGGCACTTCCTTCACTCCATATAACCTATACAAACGCTTTAATATTGCCTCATCCATCTTTGCATTCGCCTGGTGTAGAAGAACCTTGTTTATATCACCAAGGGATAATCCTGCTTTGGCAAGACTCTCCCTGACAACCTGCGGAACTGTCCTTAAAGCATACTCATACAGCTTATGACCATCCATCTTAAGGAACAATTCATTGCCTTCGTAATCAGGATTATATGATCTACCCATCCGTAGCATATATGCATGCTTAAGAGTATCGGACCTGGCAGCGTGAGACAGTATTCCGATCCCGCTGTTATCGGGACTTGTCACTGCCTCGACTATTGTAGCACCTGCTCCATCAGCATATATCAAGCTGTCCCGGTCATGAGGGTCTGAAATCCTGGAAAGAACCTCTGCTCCTATAACCAGAGTTCTCTTGGCATCACCTGACTTAAGATAATAATCAGCCTGTATCATTCCCTGCAGCCAGCCAGGACAGCCAAAAGGAAGATCATAAGCTATTGTTTTTGGGTTTTCTATCCCTAATTTTTGCTTTACTCTTGAAGCAAGGCTTGGAACAAAATCAGACCTTTTATTATCTGCTCTCACGTCACCGAAATTGTGAGCAACAATTATATAGTCAAGGCTCTCCTTGTCAATCTTCGATGACTCCAAAGCATCCTCTGCTGCGAGAAAAGAAATATCAGAGGTAACCAGGTCATCTGTAACATACCTCCTTTCTGTAATACCCGTTATTTTTTCAAACTTCTCTATGATCTCTTCATTTGTCTTGTCTAATTTTTTCCCATCCGAATCATAGAACTCATTTGAAAGGAAATTCTCGTTATGAACCCTTCCTGTGGGTACATAACTGCCGGTTCCAATAATAATGGAATAAATGTTTTTGTTCATGGCGTTTTATTTAAAATACTCACGTGAATTACGCAATGGCTAATAATGGATTGTTTGAGAATTTTTAGCTCTTTATGTTCTTTTAATAATCTGAGCAGGTCTTCTGTGTCCATTTCTCTCCAAAAGTTCAATTAGCTCCTTGGTCTTCTTAAACATCAACTGAAATCTCTCTTGGAGGCTCAAAGACAAAAGCCACGACAACTCAAACTCAATCTCTTGCTCTTCATTATGGTCATCTAACTTTAGTATAGGTGTCATTGTGTTTTTCCTGATGTTCTCTGTTGCGTCAGGCCCTCCATACTTGACTCACCGCCAGGATTCATCCTGAAGGAGAAGCTCCCGACAGAACAGGAACGCTTTATGTGGTAACGGACAAGGTGTCCGTTACCAACGAAGAGAAAATTTAACCATTCTGTCCTCATTAATCTTTTTTCATAACAATAAAAGTTTCATTGTAGTTAAACATAACCAGCATGTCCCCATCCACTATGAAATTTGTACGGGCCTCACCACGACGCCATTCATATTCATAATAGGCCCAGGGCGGATCCAGTATAAGAGTTTTAACCCATGCGTACCATACATATTTAATATATATTGAATCCCCACCACTGAAAGACCCTATACATTTTTTCTGTGTGGATTCTATCTTCCGATCACTGATGACTATATCAATTGCTATATTAATCCTCTGTCCATTGTGGATGTAATAAATTTCGCTTGGTTCTTCTATTGCTATAGGTTCATTCTCATACCATACGGAGTCTCTCCAGTACATAGTTTTCTCAGTGTTATTCCATATCCAAACGCTCCCATCTTGATATTGAATAGAAACATTGGTGGCTCTGGTAGCTTTTTTTTCACAACCCAAAATGGATATACACAAGGAGATCAACAATACACAACATTACGAATTTATTCATTTTTTAGGTCACGATCAAGGTTTTATGTTGCGTCAGGTCCACCAAACCTGACGCACTGTAAGGAGAAGCTCCTGACAGAACCGAGACTCCTATTCCGAAGGATCAAGAACACGATCTAATCATCTGGGAAACCACCTACTTGGTAGACGAACCCGTTTCGTTTGAAGTCAAAATACCACAAATGCTCAGGAGATCTCTCGACACACCCCTCTTCATCTTCCCATTCCACCTTCAGAGATAGTCGCAATTGTCGAGTCAAATTTCCTTCATTCGCTTCTGCAACCATTGTATCGAAGTTCTTGCCTACCTGTTGAAGTGGTTTCTCAATTGAAAAATGCCCGTTAATTCCGAACTGAGGGGTCAGGTGCCAGACGGTTTGCCCTGAATAATCAGGACCCAATGTTGTCTTCTGACCGTATACCTTCGACTGAACCCACACACGAGTTCTCGCATAGCGGTTAGTTGGGTTGTGTGTAAGAACACGAACATCCTTTGCCTCGGGGATGTAATGGATTGTCGCCACAACAACCGGCTTCTCTCTTTTCACAGTCAATCTGTAGGTGAAGTAAGTGTACCAGATTACAGCAGCGAGAGTAAGCGACAGCACAATTAACGTACCTTGTTGAACCCAATTGTACATCAGCGCTACTACAACGACAAGAACCATAAGTGCCGTGAAAAGCCAAGGTGCAAGTGAGTATTTGTCTGGCCCCTTCATCATATCCTTATCTCATGTGTCATGGATCTCCTCGTCCGTCATACTTCACGGTCCCTGAAACAGGACCCGCGTAGCCAAAAGGAGACAATTCTTCTGTTGTCTCAGGTCTTCCAGACCCGAAACACTGTCAGGAGAAGCTCTTATCAGAACAAGAGCTACAGGTTTGCTCATTTTTCACAAGAGCTCCGTTACTTGGGCAGTTAGCTGCCGTGTTCTTCAAGATATTCTCTTCCCTTTTCTGTGATTTCCCATATTCCTGTCGGAGAATCTGAACGAAGTAGTCCATGATTCTTCATCGTGAATCTTTCCCAGCACGTGGCATGCTGCCATCTTATGTACTTGCTACGTGAGGTTTGCTCATAATCTATTGGTTTGAGCACGCTTTTCATCGCGAGACCCACCTTCTCCAATACCTCTGTTATTTCTCCTTTACCCCCAAGTTCGACAAGGGTTCTTAGTATGGGGATACGGAAGGCTTGGTTAGGAGTTCGTTCCCCCTTTCGAGCCCTATAGTGGCCCCTTTCCGGCCCAACCTTTGGAGTTTTGATGGTTGTCCTAGCATCACCGACAGGCTGGCCTTCGTTGGATGGTCTACTTCTGTTACAATAACGGTGTGTTAGTCGAGCATTTGCAGGTATTGTCTTGCCGCCCCGCCAATACTGCTCTATATGATCAATCTCAGCATCATCAATAATATGAATCTTCTGACCGCAGATAGCGCAAGTCTGGTTGGATTCCCAGAGTTGTTTCTTGTAGTGCAAAGAAAAGTTTCTAGGTTCCGTTTTTGGAGTTCCCGCAATCTCTTTCAGCGCAGAAAGCCATTTGTCAAATCTGGTTATTATTTTAATTCTGTCGTTGGTTCCGATAGTAATAGCATCTATAAAATCTATATCATGAGTCATTAACCATAGCAGCTCTTCTCTAATTGCGTCGCTGTTTGGCACAATCTGATGCTCATCATACCTTGTAAATCCAAACATTATGATGTCAAACAGCCCCTTGTTTATTTTATTTTTTTCCCAGTAGCCATTGGGGTCTTTGCTAGAACCAACTGCAAATCGTTTGAAGGCATTATCTCCGAAAACCGTTTTTGATAGTCTGACGCTCTTTCTGAACGTTCTTTTAAAACCTTTCTCTTCGGCTTCGTTTAGATTCCTATATTGTTCCATTTCCTTATTTAGGAAATGTTTCATTGAGGGCGTATATTTGAGATGTGTATTATGATAGAAGGCCAAAAAACGCAAAATCAGCTCCCTATCTTGCATACGATAATGAGGCCCTTTAAGTCCCAACAAAAATTGGAGGTCCGTATCTTCGGATAACTCTTTCAACAACTCATTATATCTACCTCGATAAATACAATTTCGTAATTCTTGTGCATTAAGTTGAACAGCCCCTGTGTTTAATCGTTCAAATATCTCGAATTTCACGCCAGGATGCGATTCTTTTCTAATTTCAATAATGCGAATGGTAGCATTTTCAAACTTATCCTGAAGATTTTTTGGAATATCTTGAAATCTTTTACCGTGCAATTCTGTTAAAATCGTTAACCCACTTAACCTCAAGTTATTTTCAAGGAATTTGATAAAAGCATTCAGTCTCTGCTGTCCATCTATAACCGAGAACTTACTATCTAATTCCTCACTTAAATAAATAACAGGTATTGGAACTTCTAATAATACTGACTCTATTAAGCGACTCGATTTTGCATTATCCCAAACCTGAAGCCTTTGAAATTCTGGTCGTAGGTTAAGATTACCTTTCTGATATTGGCGATATAATTCAAAGATACTTCTATCGGGTTTATCTGAATAAACTCGCCGTTCTTTTGGTAAAACTTCAGTAGGCTGCCCTTCTTCTTGGTCCTCGAATTCAAGTTTTTCTTCTCTCATATTTTAGCTCCTCTTTTTCAAGCGACCAATGGTGTATAACTTAAAATATACGAAGTTCACTTTTTGTTCCAGCCATTTTGTCGGACAACCTTTGGTAGCCTAACCTACGAAAAATCCTGGCTTATCTGATAATTTGACGCCTCCTTGGTGATTATCACATCATGGGGATGGCTTTCTCTTAGTCCGGCATAGGTGATGACCATAAACTCAGCCTTTTGGGAAAGCTCCTTTATGTTTTTTGCTCCGCAAATTCCCATGCCCGCCCTGAGTCCACCCACCAGTTGATACACTGAATCAGAAAGGTTTCCTTTATAGGGGACACGTCCTTCTATCCCCTCCGGCACAAGTTTTTTTGCCACCAGTTGATGTTCCTGGAAATATCTTTCCTTTCCTCCCTTTTTCATGGCTTCGATGGAGCCCATGCCGCGATAAAGTTTGAAGGTTCTCCCTTCAAAAAGTATGGTCTCTCCCGGGCTCTCCTCGGTGCCGGCAAATATGCTTCCGATCATCACCGTGGTTGCCCCAGCCGCTAATGCCTTGACCACATCTCCGGAGTATCTTATCCCTCCATCTGCAATTATGGGAATATGATGTTTTGAAGCGGCTTCAGAGCAATCCGAAATGGCGGTAATCTGAGGAACACCTGCTCCGATCACCACCCGGGTGGTGCAGATGGAGCCGGGGCCAACCCCCACCTTGACACAATCGGCTCCAGCCCGGATTAAATCCTCGGTCCCTTCTTTGGTGGCAACATTGCCGGCTGCCAGGGGTACTTCCGGGAACTTTTTCTTTATCTTTTTGACCGCATCCAACACCCCTTTTGAATGTCCGTGGGAGGAATCGATCGCCAGAAGATCCACCCCGGCATCCACCAAAGCAGAAGCCCGGGCTATCATTTCCTTTGCCACCCCCAGAGCCGCCCCCACTCTCAATCTGCCCCTTGAATCCTTGCAGGAGTTGGGGTACTGAATGTTTTTCATAATGTCTTTGACCGTGATCATCCCTTTGAGATTTCTCTTCTTATCTACGATCAAAAGCTTTTCGATTCTATTCTTGTGCAGAATTTCTTTGGCTTGCTCTAAGGTGGTTCCTTCCGGCACGGTGATCAGCTTATCTTTGGTCATCACCTCACCGATCTTTTTGCTCAAATCTTTCTCAAATCTCAAGTCCCGGTTAGTTAATATGCCCAGAAGTTTCCCCTTTTTGGTGACCGGGATGCCGGAGATGGAGAATTTTCTCATCACCTCCAGTGCTTCCCCTATCATCCTATCTGGCGGCATGGTGACCGGATCAACGATCATGCCGCTCTCTGATCTTTTCACCTTATCCACCTCGGATGCCTGTTTTCCGATGCTCATATTCTTGTGAATCACTCCGATCCCTCCCTCCCTGGCCAGTGCGATGGCCAAGCGGAATTCGGTCACCGTGTCCATAGCCGCACTAAGGATGGGAATGTTCAACTTGATCTCTTTGGTGATATGGGTGGTTACATCTACGTCTTTGGGGAGCACAAAAGATTTCTGGGGAACCAACAGGACGTCGTCAAAGGTCAGGCCGGGTTTCTCTCTGATTTTGATTTTCATTTTACTCCGTCTTTCTTAAAATTGAATCATCCCGACTTATCGGTCCAGATCAATATCCTTCCGCAGTTGTCACAGGTATAGATTATCTCTCCCTTTCTTATCTCCTGGATCATCTGGGGGGGGATGGACTTGTAGCAAGCTCCACATGCCCTCTTTCTTATGGTGACCACCACCTGATCTCCTCTTCCCTTTTTTACCCTCTCATAAGTGGCCAGAAGCCTTTTATCGATCCTCACCGTGATGTTTCTTCGATCACCTTCCTTGATTTTGATCTTATCCTCTATGGAATTTAGCTCCTCTCTTAAGTGAACAAGTTGGGTGACATTATTTTTTTCCACTTCCTCCAATTTCTGCTTGTATTGTTTTATCTTCTCTTTCAGATCATCCATATGGGTGAGGATTTTCAAGATCTCCTCTTCGGTGGTGGAGATCCTTATTTTGCGGTTAGCTATCTCGGTTGTTAAGGCGTCATATTCCTTGTTGGTCTTGATTGCCAGCATCTGTTTCTGAAATTTAGCCAGTTCTTGATTGAGGGTGGCTAAATCTATGTCCAATCTGTTATAAAGGAGATTTTGCTCCTTAAGCTCCTCTTCTGAAGCCTGAAGTGCATTCCTGGTATCCTCCATCTCCCTTTCTATGTTATTTATCATCTCCGGAAGATAATCTTTAGACCTGTCCAGCTCTCCCAGATCATAGTCAATGTTCTGGAGCTTCAAAAGCATCTCCATTTCTTTTTCAATAACCATTCGACATCTCCTTGCTATAAAAAACAAAAAAGTGCACAAACTTGCTGTGCACTTTACGTTCTATCTTCTTCTCTTTGAATCTTCGAGAAGTTCAAAAGATGTTTTTCGAATTCACTCCGCCCCCAACAACACCCCTCTTTCTCCATCAACTCTCCTCAAGTTTAGAGCATTTCATGTCAGCTTTACCAGTTACGTATGGGTTCGCCATTTTTGCTTTTTATGGTTCACCGTGAATGGTGGGCAATACTGGATTCGAACCAGTGACCTTTCGGATGTGAACCGAACGCTCTAACCAACTGAGCTAATCGCCCAATTTCTTGTCTACTCTTAATTTCGACATCTGCAGAATTCCTCGAATTTCTTATCTTTTTTAATATATGATGGATAAGTCGATTTGTCAATATCTTTAAAATCTATCACGCAAGAATTTTTAATCTGTTGGTACTTTGAATATAATCAGATGCCAATTTAATTGAGCAAGGAAAAAGTCTAAATCATCATCTTCGTCTTGGGTCCACATTCTGTTGGCTCAGAGCAAGCCGAAATTCCACGTCGCAAGGCTCACGCTTGCATCCTCAGTCTCCCACCCTCTGGAATCATTGGCTTGACCATTACTCCTTCACCAACAATACATTCACCGCCTTTACGACAATCTTTACCGTATCGCCTTCCTTAATACCCAAATCATCCAGTGAGTCTATTGTCATGACTGAGCTCATTTTTGAGTCAGCTGGAATATCAAGTCTGACCTGACACATCATCGTGCCTCTTTTGATTTCTGTTACCTTGCCGGTTAACTGGTTTCTGGCTCCATACTTCATGGCAAGACCTCCTTTCAAAGAGTGAAACCTAGGGTGAAGGGAATATAACAAAAGACGGTGGGATATGCAACGTTCTCATGATGCATTGGCATTAGGAAGTGGCGGTGCCGAGGGGGGTCGCGAGGCCCGATTGCCGGAACATGAGAGAACCAACGTCAAGCCTGTGGGATCGGCAGAGTGGAATCCTATTACCGAGGCATGATCCTGACCATCCGGTTGACGGTTTCAATGCAGAGAGGAAGCAAATCTTGAGCTAAATGTATATCGTAGATCAGATCAGGATGTTGTGTTGGATTACGAAAGGATCGCCGAATGTTGTCCAGATTACTGTACAACACCTCGTATTTTTGCGTTTTGCGGTGCGCACGTAGGTCCTCCACGACTGGTCCCCACAACAGATTCTTGATCCGATCGCGGCCTGATCATAGTCAGATAGAAATGTCTCAACACAGCCTCAGTTCCTCGGAGGATATGAAATGCGGCCGCGGTCGGACGCTCGAAGGCGATACACTTGCCGGCTTCGGAGAAATCGTATCGCGCGATTTCGGGGAGCTGTCGGTAGACACCCGGGGCAAACAGAGAGGCAACATCCCCCAGCAGTCTTTTGATGTCGAACCTTTTTGTTGTTACTGTGAACGCCTCGACGCCTTCGATTTCCGCCTCCAGTGTCTTACGGACGGTCTGAATGAGACCTCGAAGGCGACCGGATTGCTCCAGGGAGAGTGTCGCGCGCTGGGGCAACGCAGCCACTTCATCTCGAAAGGCCCATAGGTCCTTTGCGACTCTGCGAGTTACGTCCAGATTCAATTCGTCCAGATAACGGAAGAAAATCTCAAGGTTGTCTAGAATGAACCCCTCCCCATGGACGGAACTGTTTTCAGCAGCGTCCTGTAAATACCGGAGGCACGTGCCGAACCAGTAGTAACGGTAGATAGATTGCGCTTTCATGAATCAGACTCTCCCCTTGGAACTAGGTTAGCAACATCGACTCACCCACCTGATGAGGGCAGTGGCTTCCTTGAGCCACGTCTAGCTTTCTATATCTTGTGGTCCTTCCTCTCGTGCATCGGCACCAGGAAGTGCCGATGCCAATTGGCTTCGGGAATTCCCCCGCCTTCAGCGGGGTCTTGAGACTATTCCCGAAGCATCAAAAATCTTTCACGAAAAAATTTTGATTCTGTTGGTGCATTGAAATATAATCTCGTGCCAATGCAGTCGGTTATGTCGTCTTTGTCAGCAACACCTTCTCCCTCAAAAATCAACATCCGTTCTGCATAACCCTTCCTCCTTCGTAGTTAATATAACGAAATTTCCCGAAAATTAAAATAGAAATTTTGGACCTCTGATGAGACCAAATGGAAATCATTCCACACAATAAGATGAAACGGTTTTATGTCCATTTGCACCAATATAAATTGGTGCATAATGTTTTACAATCGCCAAAATTTTCTCCAGGCTCTGGTCAAAACACCAAAACCTATCCATGCCCCTTTTTTCATCTTATTAAAAGGAAGGTGGTCAAGGGGTGATTTCTACAACTGAGGCTAAAAAAGAAATCATGCTTTCATACAAAAACGGAGGAAGACCTTCCACCCCTTAGATTACAGTCTTCCCCCCTTTGATTTGCTGTTCACCAGCAACCGAAAGAGATCAAAGATTCTTTCTTCACTCTGCCAAGCGTATAGGCAAGCCTTCACGGCTTGCTAGCCAAGCTTTTAAACATAACTTATTGAACCTCTTTAAAAATACCTCTGTCAATATTTTATTTAATTATTGTCATTTTCTTGACATCACTGAATTCTCCTGCCTTTAATCTATAGAAATAAATCCCTGAAGCCGATTCTTTACCATAGTCATTCTTACCATCCCAAATAATTCTTTGAGAACCGGCTTTTTGATAACTGTCGATTAAAGTTCTAACTTTTTGGCCAAGAATGTTATAAATCGTCAGCTTTACTTTACAATCAGAAGGTAAAGTATAATCAATCATTGTAGTTGGATTAAAAGGATTAGGATAATTTTGTGAAAGCTGAAATTCTTTTGGTTTTGTCGAGGAACCAGCCACAGAATTCAAGATTTCAACCTTTAGTATTCGCCCCTGTGGATCTCCCAAAATAGCTTCATTTACCTTTATACCCAAATGTGGACTGGTGGAAGATCCTTTATCCTTAAATCTCAAGTGCAGAATATCGCCATTTGGCACCATCTTTTCCCCTGTAAGATCAAGTAGCCCAATCCTTTTGTAATCCTCACTATAAAACAAATCTAAATCTCTTGTGTTGGCTGTCAAAACCGGAGGAAATAGTTCAGTCCCGCCAGGATCATAATCTATTTCTAATTGGACTCCTGCAACAGGGCCATCGGCTTCACAGATAATTGGAATATCAAGGACCTTGTCGGTATCCGCTTCAAACTTGCCGAAAGACAGAGAAGCTTGATATTCTGAGGGCCCCACATAAATCTTTGTGGGCTGAGGGCCTCCTTTATAGAGATAGCTTATTAGATACAGAATATCACCCAAGTCAATAACGCCATCAGCATTTACTTCTCCTAATGAATATGGGAATGATCTTGGTCCGTTTTTAAATAAATAACTAATCAAGAATAATATGTCTCCCATTTCTATGTACCCATCAGCATTAGGATCACCAATGACTATGACATCAGTTTCCAGACCAAAGGTCTGAACCGAATAAAAACCAGAGAAGCAAATGGGTCGCCCTGGACTGCAACAACTTTGCGCAAACAGACCAAAGACTCTATCACCTTTGGTGTTAACATCTCCATGTTCAACAATTTCAGAATGACCAATGGTGTCTACCATTGGGCAGGGTTTTATTCTTTCAGTAAGATACATATCGGTAACATTGGAAACATCAAAAATAGAAAGGAAAGAAAAAGCATTCAAATAAACATAATCTCCCTGAATGCACAAACCACCTTGATATGGAGGATCTAAGGGTGATAATTCAAAAATGTAAGAGCTACTTATCAAAAAGGCATGAGCCGGGTCAGAAACATCAATGATGTCTAAAAAGACATTGGTGAAACTTCCATCTGGGGTGGTTTTAATCGCATAAATTTTACCATTTTGATAATCAATTGAATGATAAGCAAGGGTATCTACTGGAACAGAAGGATATGAGGCTACATAATCAAGATCTTCGCATTCATATATCATTAAGCCAAAATTCTCCCGGGAAACATAGATATAAGGCCCGGCAACAATCATATCATTAGCTTTATGATAGTAGTCTCCGACTTGAATTACCCCTTCTTGATATGGATTTGTTGGATCAGAAATATTCCCTTTAACAACATATTGATTCTCATGGTAAGGGTCTGCATCAGTGCAAAAGATAAAAAGCCTTTGATCCCCGATTTCTATCTTTAAAGGGTAGAAATCATATTCAAGCCACCAATTCATAAAAATAGGATTAGTTGGGTCAGCCACATTCCAGATTGCAACATCGCCAAAAGTTCCCCAATCCTCAATAGCAAAGCATAAAGTATCTTTTACAGCAACATCTGTGACATAATTCCATAATGATAATTCGCCAATCTTCTGTCTGTTTCGAATGTCAGTAACATCATAAATGGCGATGGGATCATTTTGCATGGAAGGAAAGAATAAGTAATCCCGGTCATTAATCGTGGCAAGGTCAAAATGCGTAGCCCAAGGCTCATCCCATGAATATTTAGCTACTGAATCCATTCCTATTCCGATTGATTTTGTATAAAGCTCATCACTATAATAATTCAACTGGAATGGGTCAGCAAAATAAGAAGCTACTTTATAGAAATAAGGCGCACCCCCTCCATCATACAAAGGGTCACCATAATAGAAATCGGACTCTGTCGATAGCAAATCCAAATCGGATGAATCCAAAAACTCCCCGTAAATGCCACCTTTAGAAGCGGTGGCAAAAAATGAGAAGTAATCGGAATTCGTTGGCAAACTTTTAAAACCATCATACCCAGAAGCCTCTGGGTCAAAGTGATCCCAAAATAAGCAGCGACCATTAAAAGCTTCCGTTCCATATGGACCTCGGCTATAGAATTTACCATAAGACCAGAAACCTGTCGCATCATTCCATGAGCCAGAAAATAAAGCCTTAATCTGACCCCAAGTCATGTGACCTCCGGGAGGAATGTCCGGCTCTGTCACAAAATTTACATATCTTTTGGGCGAATAACCCCAAGATTCCAGAACATCTTTCTGGAACTCGCGCCAGTCTACCCTAGCGGGGTAAACTTCCACAGACGCATCAAAACCGGAAATAACACCCGGAGAATACCACTGATCGAAAATAATAACATGGCTACCTGGCTTTAATAAGATGTCACCTTGTTGGAGATTATCCCAGGAAACAGGCACTGAAATATTATCTAAATGCCATGTTCCATATTTCCAAGCCAAAGCCCAGCACCGAGAAACCAGACCAGAGCAATCAATACCACAAGCCCAATCTACCACCCTATCATTCCAGGGGTATCCTGCCGCATAGCCATTAGCTATCTTGGTGGTAAATTGACTCTCATCATCATAACCACCCCATTTGTAGGCTTCACCAGAATGCCAACCAACAGTAAACTCGCTTTGATAAGAGGGATCATAAGGCGAGACTGTATTTTCTTCACTACAATACCAATGTAAATGAGCGAACCCATATGCTCGCCAGACAACATCATCAGGGGTGATGGGAAATGAAGTGTTTGACCAGAAAAAAGTGAAAAGAATGAAGAAAAGTAAAAATGCCTTTTTCATTTTTCTATACCCCCTTTCTTAGTCTTTGGGATAAGTGAATATTTAATTACTTCAACTTTATCTTTATAATCATCAAGAACATAGATAGCGTCTGCACTAATAACAATGTCGCCTCGGAATTTCATTGTACGGCTTGCATAAAAATAAGGTCTCCTTTCAACAATTGCTTTTAGCTTGCCATCTTGATCGAACTTAAATATCTTAATGATCCACTTTCCCTTGTCTAATCCCTTTGGGTCATAGAAATAGAAATTCCCTTGATCATCCATACCGATAAAGCTCCATTGATCAGCTAAAATATGCTTTAGAAATTTCCCTTTTTGGTTATATAACTCAATACCCCCTTTCTTCCAATTAACCGCCCATTTCAATCCGGTAGCCGTTAATCTCCCCTCAAACATTCCTTTTTTAATCAGAGAGGAATCCAACATTTCTCCATTTTTAATCAAGGGAAGGCTTTTGTTATTTCTATGGTCATAAAGATAAAGATCCTTGTTCACCAAGTAGAGAGACACGATTCCATGGAGAGGGAGGTCATCAGTGAAACGACCACTCCGATGATAACCTATTTCTGGGGTGTCCAAGACCTTAATGGTTGCCAGAAGCTTCCCTTCTGGAGAAAGCTGATAAATAAAATATCTTTCTTCTCCCGGATAACCTCGATCATAAAAAAGATAAATTTTTCCATCCGGATCTACTTTGAGATCATAAGGGTGAATCTTTTCCAAGGGAATTGTTCTGACATATTCCCCGGTTTGGCTAAATTGTTTGATATCATTTTTCGCCTTATCGTAAATATAAATTTCCCCGCTGGGCGAGACTTCAAAAAAGGCGGCTCCTAAAGCTTGGAAATCATATCCTTCTTCTAAGCCGAATTCGCCTTGTTTAGGACCCACCTTAGCTTGAACTAAAGTTTCTTGCTTGTATTCTTCAAGAACAGTATTTCCCCAAACTACTATGGGAAGAATTAACAGAAGACAGAAGCACATTAATAGCCATTTTTCCCTCTTCATCTTAACCTCAATTTTAAAGGGTTACTAATTCCAGTTAATTTCTGTTCTTCAACAACCGAAAGAGACTAACTCACCTTTCCTCCTTCACTCTGCCAAACGAAGCGGCATCAAAAGACAGAGATAATCCTCGCCCTCTTTCTTTTCGGTGGAATAAATCTTGCCGGCTGATACCTCGGTGCCCAGTTCAAACACCACCTCATCTCCCTCCAACTGTTTGAGGACGTCTAAAACATAGCTGGCATTATACCCGATCTCCATAGATTCCCCCACATAGTCGCAGGGCAAAGATTCTTTTGCTTCTCCCCCCAAATCGAAATTGGCAGAGGAAAGCTTTAGATTGTCTTTCTCTAAGAAGAACTTCACCTGATGAGTGAGGGTGTTTGCTAAAATCGACATTCTCCTTACTGCGCCGGTCAAAAACTCTTTGTTGACCACCAGCTTCCTGTCGCTATCTTTGGGAATCACCTGCTCAAAATTGGGATAGGGTCCCTCAATTAAACGGGACGCTAAAACTGTATCACCCAAGTTAAAAATTATATTGTTCTCTCCAAAGATAATCCCCATCTCTTTCTCCTCATCTCCCAGTAGTTTAATCAAAAGGTTAAGAACTTTAGGGGGGATTATGATATCCTCATGCAGACCTTTAAGTTTAGTGTTCTTTAAAGATATCTTGGCTAACCTGTGTCCATCTGTTGCCACCATCTGCATCTCCTTGCCGGAGGTTTGCCACAACACTCCGTTTAATGCGGGTCTGGTTTCGTCGGTGGAGGCGGCAAATATGGTTTTCTTGATCATCTTCACTAGATCACCACCGGAAATCTTTATCTCTTTGGCTAAATTGAGCGCCGGTAGTTTAGGATACTCCTCTGCCGGAATTCCAGATAGCTTGTATGCTCCTCGTTCCGCTTTCAGCTCCATACGATTTTCTGTTATGTGAATCTCGACATCACATTCCGGTAGCTCTCTCAAAATATCGTAAAATGTTCGGGCTGGGATGGTTAAAGCTCCCTTTTTGGTGGATCCGATGGAAACGGTGGTTATTACCGACACGTCGAGATCAGTGGCAGCTAACTTCAGTTTGGAGTCAGAGGTTTCTAAAAGCATATTGGAAAGGACTGGTAGGGTAGTACGGGTAGGAACGGCATTCATAACATTTTGAACACAGAAGAGTATTTTGCTTTTAGGTAATGAGAACTTCATAAGTCATCCTCCGGTAAGAGTTATTTAGTTCTGTTTTTGCACAAGCTATCTTTAAGAATTTATAAAATATATAGCTATCTATAAAATAATAATAATGCGGTTGAAATGTTAATTATTTTCATTCAACAAATCTAACCCAATGTAAATTTTACTATTACAAAAAATTTTTAATCGGGTGTGTGTTTATAACCATCTTAAAAAAAGTTATTTTTTGTCAAAGTAAAATCAAATTATTTTTTACCCCAACTTATCAAGGTGATTTTAACAAGATTTAGACATAGAGAGAATTTATGATCTCATCCAACTTCAATTTAAAGTTATGATCTTTCTTTAGATTTTCAGCCACCAAGGTACAAGCATGAATCACGGTGGAGTGGTCCCTTCCCCCAAAATGCAAGCCTATTGTTTTTAGCGAGTTGTTAGTCAAACTCCGAGCCAGATACATTGCCACCTGACGAGTCAGTGCAATCTCCTGAGTCTTTCTTTTGGAGCATAAAGTCTCAGGGGAGAGATTGTAGCTTGCCGCCACCTTTTTTTGAATCTGCTCCATGGTGACCTCTCTGGTACCATTTCTTATGGTATCTTTCAAAACCTCCTGAGCCAAATCTACCGTGATCTCTTTAGAATTAAGGGAAGCATATGCCAAAAGCCGGATCAAGGATCCCTCCAGTTCCCGGATGTTGGAGGTGACATTGTCAGCGATAAAGGTGGCTACCTCAATGGGGATGGAGATGCCATCTGATTCGGTCTTTTTGTTAAGGATAGCTATGCGGGTCTCCAGATCAGGGGGCTGAATATCTGTGACCAGTCCCTGCTGGAAACGAGAAAGCAACCTCTCCTCTACTCCTTTTATCTCGCGGGGAGGACGATCTGAGGTTAACACGATCTGTTTTCCATTCTGATAAAGCACGTTGAAGGTGTGAAAGAACTGAACCTGAGTGCTCTCCTTGCCGGTGAAGAATTGAATGTCATCTAAAAGCAAAATGTCCACATTTCGGTAAAGATTAACAAAGTCCCGGGTGGTATTGGAGGTGAGGGAGTTGATGAAATCACTGGTGAATTTCTCACTGGTCACATAGAGCACTTTTATGCCTTCGTATGCGCCCCGGGCGAAGTGCCCGATAGCCTGAGCTAGGTGGGTTTTGCCCAGCCCCACTCCTCCATAGATATAGAGTGGATTAAATTTAGTCTTGCCAGGAGCTTCAGCCACTGCCAGGGCAGCCGCATGAGCAAATTGATTACTGTCCCCCACCACGAAGGCATCAAAGATGTATTTGGGATTGAGCCCCATCTCTCCGGGCGCATTTTCAGCAAAACGTCTTTTTTTAAGGGGCTGGTCAAAGTTAATGCTCATCTGAGGATGATAGTCTTTTGAATCCTTGGATACATGAAAAGCCAAAGCAAAATCCTTCTGTGTCACCTCCCGTATGGTCTCCTTGATCAGACCCAGATAATGCTCCTTCAGCCAGTCTGCCACAAATTTATTGGGAACAGCCACCCGAATGGTCCCTTCGGGAGAAGGAAGTCCTCTGGTTGCCTTTAACCAGGTGCAAAAACTTTGCTTTCTGATCCGTTTGCTTAAATGGGAAAGACACTCTCCCCACAACTTGCCATTATCTATTTCCATATAAAATCACTCTCTTTTAGTTTAGAAAAAACTCATCTTCTTTTTCAGTTACACCAAAGGAGAAGTATTAATAATCAATAACAAACAACCCACATCTGTTGACAACTTTCAACTTTTTCGTATATAAAGAATTATCGGGACTCCAATGCCGGAAGAGAGAGGGTTATCCACAATCTATCAGGAAACACAAACTCCCCTTACTTTCTCGTTTATATGGACTTGTAAAAACTGCACAGGTTTTGCACATCTTATTAACAGATAATAACTTATGAAACTACATTCAGCATAATAAACCCACCTTCACATCTTGTCAAGCTTTTTTCTGAAGTGACTGAAAAAAACTTATAAGTTATGCAACCTGACTTCGTTAGAAAACATATCAACGTAAATGCTTTTTCATTTTCATCCTTCACTGATGAGATCTTCGTTTCTTTAGAGTTGTTCATCTATTCCGTTTTTATCTATAAGATTACAATGAGTGGTTTTTCTCGTATAGCTAAAGGAGATTGATTTTAAAGATGGTTTTGGTGGGTTGTTGAAGAACGCTTTTTTATTTGATTAAATGGATTTTTTTGATATGAGTGAGAAATTCAATGAGTGGAACCTTTCCTCCTATCCCCCTCTCCATGTCCTATGGATCCTGTGGAAAATGGAGAGGAGGTTTCATCCTGAAGGGTTCATCCTGAAGGGTTCATCCTGAAGGGTTCATCCTGAAGAGTTCACCCTGAAGGGTTCATCCTGAAGAGTTCACCCTGAAGGGTTCATCCTGAAGAGTTCACCCTGAAGGGTTCATCCTGAAGGGTTCATCCTGAAGGGTTCACCCTGAAGGGTTCACCCTGAAGGGTTCATCCTGAAGGGTTCACCCTGAAGGGTTCACCCTGAAGAGTTCACCCTGAAGGGTTCATCCTGAAGGGAACAAAGGGGGTGAGGATAAAGCAAATCCGATAGAGCCTGTGGACGTAAGTTAAGGCATTGGCAAGTATTTGTTGGAGGACGGCCAAGTAAAGTTCTTTGATAACGGACATTGCAGAGCATTCCACACCGCACCAGGAGACTTTTTTACTTGACGGAAGTGAAGCTGCCATTTATATTGAGGGTTCAAATGAAATGATCAAAAGAAAAAAGGAGAAAATATGAAGAGGACGTTTCAGCCATCAAACATAAAAAGGGCCAGAGACCATGGTTTCCGAAAACGAATGTCCACTAAAGCAGGAAGAAAGATTCTAAAAAGACGCAGAGCCAAAAAAAGAAGCCGGCTAACGGTTCAGGTTAATAAGTGATCGCTAAGGCGGAGAACATTTCCAGGGTGAAGAAAGAAGGATTCCCTAAGAACATAAGGGTCAAAAAGGAGTCTGAGTTTAAGCGAATAATCGAAAACGGGATCAAAAAGAAGGGTGAGAATCTAATTGTTTTCCGTCTTTTGGGCGCCGATAAAGAGGGGCAAAAGTTCGGTATAAAAATCGCCAGGGGGATCAAAAAAGCAGTTACCAGAAACAAGATCAAACGGGTGATAAGAGAGGTTTTGAGAAAGAGCAAAGATAAATTCGATAAAAATGAAGGTGTGGTGGTGGTGTGTAAGTCCTCTGCGGGAGGGGTGGATGTTCGTAAGTTAAAAGAAGAATTGGAGAGTCTAATCCGGTGAGCAAAAACAAGCAGATTATAGTTCCGGTTTCCCTGGACAGGGTATTTGATAAAAAGATCTTTCAATCGGACAAGAAGGGCAACGATAAAGGTGAGTTGGGCGATGATCTGAATAGAACGCCTGCCGGGATGGGACGAATAGTAAGTCACCTGGTCATTTTTGCAATCAGGATATACCAGAACACATTGCGACTTATGTTTCCTCCATCTTGTAGATTCTATCCCTCCTGTTCTGAGTATGCCATAGAGGCATTAAAGAAATTCGGGCTAATTAAAGGAGGATGGCTTTCGGTAAAAAGGCTTTCTAAGTGCCATCCGTTCAATCCGGGTGGATTTGATCCAATACCGTAGGTATGAACCATATGGTTCATACCATAGGAGATCTTTGTGGACAAAAGAACGATCATAGGCTTCATTCTGATAGCACTGATTTTTTATCTCTGGCCGCATTACATGAAATTGATAACCGGAGAAAAGGAAGTTCCAAGAGCTCCACTTGAGCCGCAGGCAGAAGTTGATACCCTCAGGCGGCCTCCTCCCACAGTTGAGGAAACAAAGGAGATTCCTCCGCCAGAGGCTGAATCTAAATTCTTGACTTTGACTCAAGAGGGCACCCTGCTGGAAGAAAAGATGGTGAGAGTGGAGACGGAACTTTATTCGGCTGAGTTTTCCTCAAGGGGGGGAATTCTCACGAGCTTCTCTTTGAAAAAATATCAATACAGCGAGGGAGGAAATATACAGCTTCTGCCTCCCGATCAAAGGCAATCTGCACTAAACTTAGTCTTTCCTGATAGCAATGTCAGTCTGGAGGTGTTCAACTTTCAGGTTGACCGGGATCAGATTGATCTGGACGAAAGGAATACTGCCGGATCAATCAATTTCACCTTCACCACTCAATCAGGGGCCCAGATCATAAAAAGATATAACTTCTTTAATGGAAGATATGATTTTGAGATGGAGTTCGAAATCAGGGGATCGGATCAACTGGACATGGGAAGAAAGTATCTTCTGGGTTGGGCTCCGGGCCTCAATCCCACTGAAAAGGACAGATTGGATCTACTCAACCGATCAATAAAGAATAGAAAGGGCGACCTGGATAAGTTCACCGCTTATTCCATGATGGGGGCGGAATTTTCTGATTACAAGAAGTTTCACCAGCCCAAAGGGGCGGAGGTTGGAATTTTGCAGGAAGTGGCTTCTGGGGAGACCAGATGGGTGGCTACCCGCACCAAATATTTTGTCGCCGCCTTGGTCCCTCTCTTAAGAAAGGGAATGGGATTTTCAGCTTCCGGCAAAAGGAGTTTTACCTTTTCAGGGGAAGAGCAGATTGAGAACAAAAGGATAGGCGTATTCCTGGAGATGCCGGTTGAAAAAACGCAGATCTTGAAAGATAAATTCATGATTTATGTGGGTCCCATCCAATACCATATCCTGAAGAGTTATGGGGTGGGTTTAGATAGGATTGTTGATTTAGGCTGGAAGATCATCCGTCCCTTCTCCATCGCGATCATGTGGCTATTCGTCAAACTGAATAAGATAATCCCCAATTATGGTTTGGTCATTATTCTCTTTACCATATTGATGAAAGGTGCCTTTCATCCCTTGACCCGCAAAAGCACAAAAGCTACCCTGAAGATGCAGGAGCTTCAACCCAAAATAGCCCAATTGAAGGAGAGATTCAAAAAAGATCCCGCCCGTCTGAATAAGGAGACCATGAAGCTCTATAAACAGTCAGGGGTTAATCCTTTGGGCGGATGCCTTCCTCTTCTTTTTCAGATGCCGGTGTTCTATGGGCTTTTTGTGGTCTTTCGCAGCACCATAGAACTCAGGGGGGCGAAGTTTATTCTGTGGCTTACAGATCTTTCTCAGATGGATCCATTCTACGTTCTTCCCGTCATCATGGCGGGCACCATGTTCTGGCAGCAGAAAATCACCATAAAGGATCCCAAGCAGGCCATGCTGGTCTATTTTATGCCCATTTTGTTTTTCTTCTTCTTCTACTCATTTCCCGCCGGGCTGACTCTGTACTGGACTGCCTTCAACGCCTTATCTTTGATAGAAACCTATTATTTCAAACGTAAAGGATTGCACCCATCGGCTGTGGCTCCCCAGCCCGCACCTAGCAAAGGTTAGTTTCGTAGGGACAGGGCTTGCTTCGCACCGAGGCGCTCAGCACGGGGTGTCCCTGTCCGAAACGAGGCACGGACAGCCACGAGGGCTGTCCCTACGACCTGTCCGGAATGTAAGGCTTCAATATATTATCTTTGATAGAGACATATTATTTCAAGCACAAAGGCTTGCATACGCCCACTCTGACTATGGAACCCGCTACAGAAAGATAGCTAAGAGCAGAGAGTATAGAGCAAAGAGCTACGGACTTGCTGGACATACTGGACTTGCGGATGGCTGTTTTTCATTTTTTTCATCGCTAGAAAATGTATTTTGAGATAGAAGATTGTCATCCCAGAGGATGGCGTAGGTTCCGGCATGGGTTTTGGCCTTTCTGAATCCCATGGTGGAAAGGAGCTGGCCAATGCGGCGGTAACTGAGCTGGCTTTCTTTGGATTTGACTTGATTAAAGGCATCGGTAATGGCTTTAACCGGAAGGATACCGTTTTTTACGAGATGCTTGAGCCCAAAGATGGTACTTTGAATTTGGGATTCGAGACTGATGGTTTCAGGATATAGTTTTGTCAATACCTCATTTCTTATTGCTTCTATTTCCTGCCAAAAGATTTTTTCGGCCCTATGGGTTTCACTCCGTTCAACTTCCGAGGTTTTAGCCATCTTCTGTTTAAGCTGGATAGCTTTTAAGGCATCCCGGATTTTTGGCTTAAAGGATTTGTCTTCTAATCTTTTAATGCTCTTCTCGATTAATATCTCTAGAAGCTTCAAGTGCTTGGAGTCTTCCCTTCGACAAGACTCAGGGTCTGCGATTGTTTCGTCGTCGGTATCAAGCAGATGGTTCATATGATTCTTCTTCTCCCTTAAGGCGGGGTTCTGTGCATGCAAAAGATATTCGTCTCCCATAAACGGTGGAGCTATCCTTTTCATCATTGAAGTTGTTGTGAATTTGCTCTTTGTGGTAAGAGAGACTACGGGTTGGGTATCGGAATGGGGTTTTATCCAACCTTAGGCTGAACGACCAAGCTCACCTGCCGCTATGAAGCGCAGCGGAATGGCGGTCAGGTGTTCAGGGCACCTGACAAATGAATAGTGTCAGGAGCACGGGGCTCCTGACCTACGAACTATTCTGAACTTTCTCTTGGTCCATGCAATTTATCTAATATCTCCCGAGCAAGCGAATCAATGTATAGAAAATACTGCGGTGCTTCCTTATGTGCTATTTCTGCCTGGAATATTCCTTGAACGGGAAGGAATTCAGCAATCTTGGTTTCACGTGTTTCGTCGGCCTTTAATCCATCAGGCTCGATTCGAAAACCCGTAACAGGCATACTACTATTCCCAAAGGTTTTTCTTTTGTCAGCATGACTATATGCATTTCTGAATCGTTCTCTAAATTCATGAAGATGCTTCTTCTGTTCTTTTGAAATTAAACCTAATGTACAAGCACGGTTGATTGTCTTATCAAGATTGGCATTTTCATATAGTTTTCTACCTTCTTCGTCTGTTTCGATCATTGTTGTGACTATTGGTTTTATGGTTTTTGTTGGGCCTGTTTTCTTGTTTTCAGAATGCCTGGTTATTAAAGCATATTTGAGTAAACTTTCAAGAAGATGATTTGTCAATGCAATGGCAGCTTGACATAGACCGAGAATAATACAAAGGCTAATTTCACATCGCAGAGGATCAAGTTCAGTAGAACCATAATTATTTTTGTATGCATTTCGAACTTTAATGTAGTTTTTATTGATATATTGAAATCTTGAATTGATTATTTCTTTAATTTCTTCCGATAATATGCTATTTTGTTCTTCGTTCATTTCGTCCTCTTAATTGAATATTTTGTAGGTCAGATGTCTTGTGCCTAGACAGGTTCGTTTGCGTACCCAAAAAAATAGTGTTAGGAGCACGGGGCACCTGATCTACTATTGTGTTTCTTTGCTTTTTGGCCTGCTTACAGGTTACACAGCCAATTAGATATTGATACAACTTGGTTTTCTTCATTCAAATTTGCGGCGTTACTTAGTGTGCCCTTCTTTAGCTGACTCCAAATTTCACCTGCCATTTTTTTCTCGATTGCTGCACCTACAAAAAAAGTATATGGCGACGTACCAACTTTGGAAAAAGCTTCACGAATACGGACCAGTGAAGTTCTTGCGGTTTTCCAGTGTTCATCTGCTCCCGCGGGGTCTATCCCGCCTTTGAGTTCACCGAGAGCGATATAAGACTTTGCAATTTTATATTCGCTTTTTTCCAAGTCATAAGGCGCAAGGTTAAACAAGCACAAATCTACATTGTTCGTTACAAGCGGGACATTTAAGTTGTAAATAAGTGTTCGAGTTCCGTTTTGGGCTTCCCAACTTAGACCACGCAAAGACAATTCTATGCTGTTGTCATCGCCACTCATTTCTAGCCATTTCCGGGTTTTGTTGTGTTGCCATTGACACCTAGTTCCGGCTATTTTCAGAGAAGATATAATTGCACGAGTCAGTTTCCTTTGAGCCAATGCTCCTCCAATATTTCGCATTGATCCACCAAGCGTATCTCCTCGAGTGAGCAAGAACCGAAAGACAAGTTCTTCTACAAACTTTGTTCCTGCTGGTTCAAGGAAGTTTTTAATTAGCTCTTTGATGGCTTCACGCTTGTCTTGTTGTAGTAGATGGTTGAGTGCTTTATCCGATATTCCCGCTGCTGTAAGCAATCCCGATTCGAGACCTCTTATTTTTAGTAGATCAACGGGTTTATTGGCCATAGATGCGGCTCTTTGAAGTGCCCTCGCTTCTGCCACATAAGGCGTAGACCGTCTGTTTTTCTCGAGAGCCAAAGCGACAAAGCCAGCGCGAGTGGCTTCATAAGAAGTCACAAGATCTTTGCTTGATTTAAGATGACTTTTGTACGGTAAAGTAGGTTTAAGCCTCATAGTTTTCTCCACACATAAACACATTTTCTAAGTGATTGGCGTCCATACTTTCCCATTTGCTGGCTGCTGTTACCTTTACCGTTCGGTAAAACGAAGATATTCTCAATGCAAAAACCAAGTTTCTCGGCAAAATCGGAAAGTATCATATCTACGGAAACACTTGCACCTGCATAACGAACATTATCATTCACCATGAAAAGCAGAGAGTTAGGTTTCAGAACACGCGAACACTCCGCGATAACGCAAGCCATTTCATAAAAATATCCCCTTACCATTCGTGGAATGCCATTGTTATTCAAAAAACCCTCTGTTTTTTGCTCGTCTAAGTATTTTAGTATAGCCTGTAGGAGTTCTTGATTGTCAGCAATTGTTATGGCTGTTGTCCAGTTAGGGTTGATTTTCAGCAAATCCTTTGCTCGATTTTCAACCGTGCAACTTAGCATTTCCTGACGCAGTTTCGCCAATCCTTGTTCGTCAGTGCCAAGTAAAGCTAATTCTAAAGCATAAGTGCGTGTGTAATCATAACGATTGCAGTAAGGGGGTGATGTAATGATAGCGTCATATTTCTCATCAGGTAACTTGGGCAATATTTTAAGACATGATCCCTGGAACAAGCGGATTTTACCTTTTAATTTTTCAGCATGGAACAATCCTGTTTGTTGGCTGGATGTAAGATCAACTCTAATTTCATTAATTTTCTTGAAGACAGCTTGATCAAAACTTAATATTTCACCTTTATCAAAGATTTTATTGCCTTGCTGCCGCCCAGACCTATAATCCCATCGGAGATATTGACCATCCTTGCGGGTGTAGCTCATAGATTCCAGGGCGCAGAGCAATGCAAAGCGCAAAACCGCCTGAACTCGGTTATTTTCTTTTTGGCATGCTCCTAAATATTTTTCAATGGATTCCCTTGTTTTTTCAGGGTAAGCTTCTGTTGTAATTCGTAACTCTGTAAGACTTACTTTGCTTTTGGAATCCTTCCAAACTTTCAATACTGACCAACGTTTCAATTCTTCGAAATCCTCAAACGTAAATTTAGATTCTAATAGTTTTCTTGTCTCAATAATTTGTTTTCCTATGGCTAACAATTCTATGCCATCGGCGTCTATTCCCTTCTCACTTACAGCGAATAAAGCTGTACCGCTTCCTGCGAATGGATCCAAAATTCGTCCTTCGGCAATTCGATATTTACGAAAGAAATAGTTTACTAAAGAAGCAGAGAAAGCTTCTTTGAATTTATACCAACGGTAGACAGGGCGTTTCTTATTTGCTTGAAAACTAACTAGTGGGCGAGTGAGAGCTGGTTCAACGAAAAACTTTCCTTTGAAATGCTGACCTAAACGTTTATCAAGCTTCCCTATTTCCCCTAGATTTATGTTCTGTTCGTGTTTTTGATTTTTATCTGTGCAAACGAGATTTATCACTATCTATGCTCTCCTATTTCTACCTTTACTTCGACCTTAGATACCCCGCCCCTGCTACATATAGATATATTAGCTGTAGCTCGACTTCCTGAGAAATCCCTTCTATTCATATAAGACATTATAATCTCTTATTCAATCTTGTCAACTTTTAATTTGAATTATTTATTCGATTATACTGCATCGGGGAAAGTCTTGACTTGTCGTAGAGACCCCCTCTCCCTTTATCCCTCTCCCACTAGGGGAGAGGGAGAATAAATGTGCTATTCCGCAAAGTACAAACCGTATGGTACAAACCAAGGGGAGAGGGGGAGCTTTTTTCTTCCTTTGCGTCAGTCACCAGGATTCCCCTGACGGGGAAGAGTAGCTCCTGACGCAACATTTAAACATTTAAAAATCGTTATCCGTCATCAGTTATTGTTTTTTTGTTATCTTCTCTAAATCCACATTCGTATCTTTATCTAAGAACGATGTCCCGGTGTGTTGAATTACTGAATCTGGAGGTACGGTGAAGAATAGTCGGATAAAAAAGATAATATTTTTCCTTTCCTTTTTTCTTCTTCCTTTTTCCTTCTCTTATGCGGACAAGATTTTGATCTATATGGATCTTGGCCAGACCGATCATCTGAAAGCTTATGGTGTGGCTTACTGGACTTTGGAACAGGGATACAATGTGGAGTGGCTCTTAAACTATCGCGGCGGTTCTTTTGTGACCGACTTTCATGAAGAGTTGGCTGATCTTTGCAGGTTGAGAGGGGTGGTTTTCAGCGTAATCGATCTTTCATCCGCGGCATCGATTTACAAGGAGATTGAGGAAAACAACATGGAGGTGGTGCTCTTGGAGAAGGCGCCGGCTATCGCCATCTACACCCCCCCCAACAAAGAGCCCTGGGATGATGCTGTCACCTTAGCTTTGATCTATGCAGAGATACCCTATACCACCCTGTGGGATGAAGAGGTTTTAATGGGGGAGTTAGAAGAATACGATTGGCTTCACCTGCATCACGAGGATTTCACCGGACAGTATGGAAAATTCTATCGCTCCTTTAGAAATGCCCTGTGGTATAAGCAGGACGTGGCCACCTCCGAGTTGATGGCAAAGAAACTGGGATTCAGAAAAGTGTCTGAGGAGAAAAAGACGGTTGCCCGGGCGCTCAAAGATTATATAGCTCGAGGAGGGTTTCTTTTTGCCATGTGCTCTGCCACTGAGACAATGGATATCGCCCTGTCAGCGGAGAACGTGGATATCGTTCCCCAGGAGCTGGATGGAGACCCCATGGATCCGGATTGTCAAGAGAGGCTGGATTATTCAAAATGTCTGGCTTTCACGGATTTTGAAGTCTCAACTGATGCTTATAAGTATGAGCATTCCAATATAGATACCGGACCCGAAAAGGTCGCTGCCCAACTGGGTCTGGAGTCTGATTATTTCACCCTTTTTGATTTCTCCGCCAAGCTGGATCCGGTGCCCACCATGCTGGTGCAGAATCATGTCTCGGTGGTGAATGGATTTATGGGGCAGAATACGGCTTTTAGAAAAAGCCTTTTGAAAAAATATGTCACCATCTTGGGAGAGACCGAGGGAAAAGACGAGGTCAAATATATCCACGGCAACTTCGGGCGGGGCACCTGGACTTTTTATGGGGGGCACGATCCTGAAGATTACCAGCATATGGTGGGAGATCCACCCACAGACTTGAGCCTGCATAAGAACTCTCCGGGATATCGGTTGATATTAAACAATATCCTGTTTCCAGCGGCTAAGAAAAAAGAGAGAAAGACTTAAAATCCCCCTGAATCCCCTTTTATTAAAGGGGGACTTAGGGCGAATTCCCCCTTTACAAAAGGGGGACCAAGGGGGATTCATTAATAAAAAAAGTAAATCTCTTGCCTTTTCGCTCACCAAAGATATGAAAAAATACAAGATCAAAGTAAAGGTGCTGAAGATCTTAGAAAAGGGCAAATGCCCTCTTGACCTCAAGGTCGGGGACGAGTTTGTTTTTGAGCACCTTCCCCCGCTCAACTTCTGTCACTGGGCATTCCACTCTCTACTTCCCTTTATAACCGCTTTGAGATTTGGGGGTAACATTCCCTAGGAGGAAAAAGAAGGGGTATGTCATCTTTGCTGCCCCGATCCTGAAAATCCGGTGGTTTTCGAGATCACCCGGGTGGAAGAATGATCATATCCGGAGTGCTTCCTCTGTCTTAGCATGGAATCACATTTCTGATGTAACTTCCCTATTAGGCGGGACCCGATCGAGAAAAAGGTGCCAGCACCTAACTTAAGTTAGGTGCTGGCATCTTTGCTTTGGTTCTTTGAGCCTTATGCTTTGCAACAAAGAAGAAGCCAATTTCATAGAATCCGCAGGATTCTATAGATAAGGCGTTTTGGAGTGTTCACCTTTAGGTGAACCATGTTACAGGTTTTGGACTTCCGGAAGTTTTAAGTCAAGTTGAAGCTTGACACTCCAGAAAAGACCTTTTATAATTTGACTTTTTAAGAGACGCCTTTGTATGGATCCAGAATTTTTGAGTAGATCAACTCTCAATCATGTAGCTTAAATTGAACAACAAAATCCGCATCTTTTCGGCAACAAGATTCTTGACCAGCTTTGCCTTCGGAACCATCCTTCCGGTCTATGTTCTGTATTTCCGCCATTATCAGATAAATCTCTTTCAAATCGCTCTGTTGGCGGCAATTTTCGAAGCATCCATTCTGCTTTTTGAAATGCCCACCGGGCTGGTGGCAGATATTTATGGCAGAAAAATCTCGGTGATTCTATCTACAATATTTTCGCTGATTTCGGGAGCTATCTTCATATTCTTTCCCTTTCTGGCAGGTTTTATCGTGGCAGAAATTATCGGTGGACTAGGGGAAACCCTCAGATCAGGAGCTTTGGAAGCATGGTTGGTTGATTCGTTGAAACATGAGGGCAAAGAAGAAAAGCTAAAGTTCGCCTTTGCTCAGGGGACAAAATTTAAGATTGCGGGCAATCTTTCCGGATTGATCCTGGGAGGATACTTAGCCTCTCTGAATATGAAACTGGTATGGTTGCCTTTCACCATCGTATTTTTTATCTTATGTTTGTTTTTGATTCGAAAGATGAAAGAGGAATACACAATCGAAAAAAAGATTTCAGACAAAATCATTTCCAAATTTTCCGAGACAATCAGACAGAGTTTAAACGTTTTAAAAGCGCAAAAATTAATTCTTGCTTTAATTCTTCTTTCTCTTTTCTCTGAATTCTCCTTTGAGACCATCTCCCAGTTTTGGCAGGTTCACTTCGATGAGAATTTGTTCATCCCTGCTCAATATTTCGGCTGGATTCTGGCGATAGCATCGATTTTAACCATTCTCTTCATAGACAAGGTCACGACCCTCTCCGAAAGATTCATACATGAAATCTCCTCTTTGATAATCCTGGAGTTTTTATTTCTTGTAAGCCTGTTGCTTATTGCTTTGACCCTTTCGCCTCTTTTAGCAGTGATATTTTTCATTCTTCTCCAATCGTTTGTAAGCTTCAAGGAGCCCATCTTTTTAGATTTATACAACAAGCATATCCGGGTTAATGGAAAAAACGTGTTGGTTTTTTGTTGTTGATGATAACGGAGGCATACCATGCGAGATAAGCCTCTCTTCGTATTTTGGATAAACCACGATGTTGCCGGTAGTGCTGTTTGAGCATACTA
>Ga0209979_1000449_pt1 | contig 56378 bp, 53 predicted proteins | sample AnhtaG_FD_183114 | JGI IMG/M metagenome (GOLD analysis project Ga0209979, IMG submission 183114) | Deep subsurface microbial communities from Anholt, Denmark to uncover new lineages of life (NeLLi) - Anholt_01485 metaG (SPAdes) (version 2) | ecosystem: Environmental > Aquatic > Marine > Oceanic... | reverse complement strand
GGCTGCATCAATAGTATCGGTGGATTCCCACGATGGTGGCCTTGCTAATCCCTTTGCCCACATCAGAGTGAAGCTCAGTAAAGAAGATGTTACGAACGCCCCGATCATTACCTATCCCGTTCGATTGTATGATGTTTGTCCTGTATCGGATGGCGCTTGTGCTGTGATCTTCGCCTCGGAGGAAAAGGCTAAGAAAATTTGTAAAAAGCCTGCCTGGGTTAAAGGGATGGGCTTCAGAGGTGAAGAATATTTTATTGGTGATAGTAATAAGGCGGTGTGGCAAAGTACCATTGAGGCATCCAAGGAAGCTTATAAGGAGGCAGCTATCACTAACCCTCTAAAGGAGCTAGATGTAGCCGAGGTATATAATCCTTTTAGCTACCAGGAATTGATGTTTTTGGAGTGTTTGGGGATTTGTCCTCCCGGAGAGTCTCCTGACTATGTAATTAAAGGCACATTTTCGCCCGGTGGTGAGCTTCCCTGTGACCCCTCGGGTGGTGTTCTTTGTACCAATCCTATTGGTGCTGCTGGGCTTATCAGGGTAGCTGAGGCAGCATTGCAAGTTACTGGCAAAGCTGGAGAACATCAAGTTGAAGGGGCAAAACTAGCCCTTTCTCATGCCATGGGAGGCGCCATGCAATTTAATGGGGTAACGATACTTGGCTCGGAACTATAGAAAAGGAGGAATTTGATGGCAGAGAAGTATAAGTTGCTCAAAGATACGGTTAGACTCGAGATAAAGGATTTTGCGTTCCCCGAAAAGGAATATAGAACAGGCAGGCATGATGTAGTTCTTCCCTATAATTGGGTTTTAGGGCCAACGTGGACTAGGTTCTTCGATGGCTTGAAGGAGGAGAAAATACTTGGTACCAGGTGCAAAAAGTGTAACAAGGTTCTCGTTCCGGCAAGGACATTTTGCCCCATTTGTTATGAAGATATGGAGGAATGGGTTGAGCTTCCCCAGGAAGGCAATGTGGAGACATGGTGTCTTGTTAGCTATAAATATTACGGGCAAGTTAAGAAACCACCATATATAATAGCGCAAATACGCCTGGATAAAGCCGATTGTAGCCTGACGCATTTTATTCGCGGACTTAACTTATCTGACCCTGACAAGGTGAGAAAAAAAATGAAGACTGTGTCAAGGGTCAAGGCCGTATGGAGTAAAGAGAAACATGCTGATATCTATGATATCGCCTATTTCAAGCCTGTTTAAGTAACGCCCGGAGTTGATTGCTCCTGCTAAAGGAGAGGAAACATAGATATGTGGAAGGGCAAGAAATATTTCGATGATTTTGAAATTGGTGACAAATTGGGGCCAACGAGGGCAAGAACGGTCACTGAAACTGATATTGTGAATTTTGCTTCTCTGACTGGCGATTGGTTTCAGCTTCACACGGATGTGGAATTTGCCAACAAGAGCATGTTCGGGGAGAGGATAGCTCATGGAATGCTGGTGCTCTCTATAGCCTCGGCGCTGGCACCCCCTTATGACCTAGCGTTTCTTGCTTTTTACGGCATAGATAGGGTTAGATTTACTGCACCGGTGAAGATCGGTGACACGATTCATGTAGAAGCAGAAGTAATTGACAAGAAGGAAAGGGAAGGAAATTGCGGCACTGTCACCTTGAGATCCTATGTTAAAAACCAAAGGGATGAAAATGTGACTGTTTGGGATGCCAAGGTGTTACTTGCCAAGCCTGAAAAGGCAGCTTGAATCTATTATGGTAGAACACCATTCATGTTTTGAGACACCGAGTTGACCTTCAATCACAGGAGGTGGCGATGGATTTTAGTTTTACCGAGGAAGAGGAAGCATTCAGGAAGGAGGTTCACGATTGGATTAAAAAGGAGACACCACAGCGATGGTTCGAACTTGATCCGTTGTTCTGGGAGGAGACTGATGAGTCTTGGGCTATTTCTCGTGAGTTCCAGCAAAAATTGGGACGGAAAGGTTGGTTAGCACCAGCATACCCTAAGCAATATGGCGGCTCAGGCATGAGCCACATGAAGCGGCTCATCCTTGCCGAAGAACTAGGCTACAATAAGGCACCAGTAGGCATAGAAATGGAGGTCGCAGTAAATTGGGTAGGACCTGACCTCCTGCTCTTTGGAAGTGAAGAGCAGAAGCAAAAGTATGCTCTTGGCATAGCGAAGGGTGATTTGGTAATTTGCCTCGGCTATAGCGAGCCCAACGCTGGCTCCGACCTCGCCTCGCTGCAAACCACCGCTGTACAGGAAGATGATGAATATGTAATCAATGGCAATAAGATCTGGACCAGCTATGCCCATTATGCTGACTATTGCTGGCTTGCCGCCAGAACTGACCCTAATGCCCCTAGAAAATATGATGGAATCAGCATGTTTGTTGTTGATATGAAGACCCCTGGAATCACGATACATCCCTTGATAAATCTCATGAATCGTCACTCGTTTAACGAAGTCTTCTTTGACAATGTGCGCATCCCTAAAGAAAACCTGGTAGGGAAGAAAAACAATGGCTGGTATGAATTGATGATAGCTCTGGATTCTGAGCGCTCTGGGATAGGTTACGCTGCAACGTTTCAGCGAATTTTAGAGGAGCTAGTGGAATATGCTAAGGAAAGGAAGTGTCATAAAGACCCTATAATTCGACAGAAGTTAGCAGAAATGGCAGTGGAGATTGAAGTCAGCCGCATGATGTGTTATCGCATTGCCTGGATGTTCAGTAGGGATCTCCACCCTAGCTATGAATCTTCCATGTCAATGGTATTTACTAGCGAGTTATTAAGACGTCTAGCGGACGTAGGAATGGATATTGCTGGACCTTATGGGCAACTGGAGAGAGATTCTAAATGGGCTGTTCTCCAGGGCAGGATAGAAAGGTTGTGTCTAAACTGCCTCTCCATAGGAGTTGGTGGTGGCAGCAATGAGATCCAACGCAACATTATCGCTCAAAGGGGATTGGGATTACCCCGGAAGTAGTCAAGCATGTAGAAAATGGCTTAGGCGATTATAAAATAGGGGGTAAGAGAATGGATATTGGTTTAAGCGAAGAGCAGGAGATATTAAAAACAGCAGCGCGTGATTTTCTCACCAAGGAGTGCCCCAAGAAACTGGTAAAAGAGCTAGATGAGAGTGATAAGGGTTATTCACTTGAGTTGTGGCGGAAGATGGCAGAGCTTGGGTGGATGGGGCTGGTCTTTCCTGAAGAATATGATGGTGGTGGTGGTACTTTCCTGGATCTGGTGGTTCTTCTTGGCGAGATGGGATATAACATTTTGCCCGGCCCATTTTTCCCCACCATAGTCCTTGGTGGATTGCCCATTTTGAAGGCTGGTAGTGAAGAGCAGAAGAGGAAATTTTTGCCTCGGATTGCCAGGGGAGAGCTAATTCTCACCATGGCATTGACTGAGCCTTCTGCCAGCTATGATGCATCCTCTATCACAGTCAAAGCTTCCCCTCGGAATGGTAACTATAGCATCAATGGCACTAAGCTTTTTGTTACTGATGCTAATGTCGCTGATTACCTCTTATGTGTGGCTAGGACAAAGGAGACAGCAAACCCCAAGACGGGCATCACTATTTTTGTGGTTGATGCCAAAAACCCGGGGATCAAATGCACTCTCCTTAAGACGCTGGCACGTGACAAACAGAATGAGGTTGTCTTTGATAATGTAAGTGTACCGAAGGAGAGTATATTAGGTGATGTGGACCAGGGCTGGCCTGTAATACAGGATACTCTGGAGAAGGCTGCTGTAGCCAAGTGTGCTGAGATGGTTGGTGGTGCTCAAGCTGCATTAGAGATGGCTGTTAACTATGCTAAGGAAAGGATTCAATTTAATCGCCCTATCGGTACTTTTCAGGCTGTTCAGCATTACTGTGCCAACATGGTGGCAGATGTTGATGGTGCACGGTACATTACCTATAAGGCAGCTTGGGAACTCAATGAAGGTCTTCCTGCCACCAAGAGTGTGGCTATAGCCAAGGCCTGGGTAGGTGATGCTTATCAACGAGTAACTATCTTGGGACATCAGATCTTTGGGGGGATTGGTTTCACCATGGATCATGATATGCATCTCTACTACAGGAGGGCGAAAGCAGGAGCAATGGCCTTTGGCAATAGCAACTTCCATCGCGAAGTTGTAGCTAAGGAATTAGGGCTTTAGCTCATTGTACCAATTTGCCTTTTCTACCCTGCTGCAACCTAACCTCACTTCCTCATCTTAGCGATAAATAGACCGCATACTATTCCCTTTCGGTTACGCTTTAGGTTTCAATTCGAAGGTTTCCCTATCCTAACGGCGAGGTATATAATTACAGGCGACTTCATGCTGCCCACAGGTTAGCTACCGAATGAACTTTGAGGATGTGCAGGAAACTAGACAATGAAACCATCGAAGAACTCTTTCAAGGGAAAAAACTGTGGCTTCGGGACAACAAGAGGTATTTTGCTGATTTTGAAGTTGGTGATAAGTTCGGCCAAGCAGGGCGAGGACGGCCACCGAGACTGATACTTGAGTTTTGCTCCTCCAGCAAGGATTGGTTTTAACTTTACACCGATGTAGAATTTACCAGCGAAAACATGGATGAGAAAGAAATCAACAAATTGAAAACGGACATAGTAGAAGCCGGTAAGAAAATGTTGCATAAAGGTCTTGTAATTGGCACGTCGGGGAATATTAGCATTAGAATTTCAGGCGAAGATAAAATCCTAATTACTCCAAGCAGTGTAGAATACGATAAGATTGAGATTGATGATATTTTGGTAGTGGATTTGGAAAAGAATGTCCTGGACGGAGAACGAAGTCCATCTGTGGAAACTGACATGCATATCGGGATTTACACAACTAGACCAGATATTGGGACGATAGTTCATACCCATTCCGTATATGCCACTGCAATTGCATCATTGGGAAAAACAATTCCACCTTTCCTCGATGAGATGGTGCTTATGATTGGTGGTGAGATAGAAGTCGCAGAGTACGGTATGCCAGGTAGCAAGGAATTAGCACAAAATGCAGTAAGAGCCCTGGGGAAGAAGAATGCAGTTCTTTTAGCAAATCATGGCTCTTTGTGTTGTGGGAAAAATCTGGAAAAGGCATTTGAGACCGCTGAGTTGGTTGAAAGAGTAGCAAAAATATTCATACTGTCTTCACTCCTTGGCAAACCGAAAAGTCTTCCACAGGAAGCTCTAGAATTGGAGCAGAAAATATTTGAAATGCTGACCAAATAGATTTTCGAATAAATAGACGATTGGCTATCTTACTATCGTTTTGGCTCCACCCCGCAAAGCAGCACACATGGCCATAGCAATACTACACAGCTCTTGGCCTAACTTGCGTTATAAGGGCAAAACAATAAGAATGCTTGGGAGGAATCTCGGCAAAGACAAAAACTAGCTGGGGTAAACTTTCCCCAAATTAGATAACACAACCGAGAATATACTGGTGAGCTTATGGCAGAGATTATCCTGGTAAGGCATGGCGAAACTGAGTGGAATGTAGCTGAAACATATAGGGGAAGGGCTGATGTAGCGCTAAATGAGGTGGGTATTAGACAAGCAGAGTTGCTGGGCAAGTATCTGGGGCGATTGAAGCTGGGTGCTATTTATTCCAGCCCGCTCAGACGGGCATTAGATACGGCAAATATTGTGGCTCAATACCAAGATGTTACCGTACAAGTTACCCATGGCCTTATAGATTTCGACTACGGGGAGTGGCAAGGCTTACCTGACCAAAAAGTGGCAATGTTATATCCGGATCTTCATAATGAGTGGCAAGCTAATCCACATCTGGTAAGGATGCCCGACGGAGAGAACCTGGATGATGTGGCGAAAAGAGCCCTCGGTGTAGTTAGTGAGGTAGTCTCTAAATACAAAGGGAGTACAGTACTAGTCTCGCATCGTGTGGTGAATAAAGTTTTGATATGCTCGCTCTTGGGACTGGATAGTTCACACTTTTGGCATATCAAGCAAGATGTGGGTGGAATCACAAATTTTGACTATGTAGCCGGCCGCTTCATCCTGACAAAACATAATGACACTTCGTATTTGAAAGGAATGCAGAAAGCGCTAAGCGATTTCTGAGGACAGCATACACCCTGAATTATTGGTAAATAAGGGCTTATTACGCTGGTTTGAGGATCGTTGATAGTCCTAAGGATATCTTCCCAAGTTGGAATCTCTTAGAATATATGTGATTCATACGCTACTACTATAGTGGTCCGCTACCTCAGGTGTTAGAATTAATTACAGGTTAAAAGCCAATGAAGATAGCTATTTCAGGGAAAGGGGGTGTAGGGAAGACCACCTTAGCGGCGCTCTTAGCTATGGCTTATGCAGAGAACGGCTATAGGGTTATTGTAGCTGACGCCGACCCGGACGGCAACATGGCTTCGGCCTTAGGCATTCCGCCAGAATTAGCCGAGCAGATCACTCCTATCGTCGAAATGGGAGACCTGATCTATGAGCGCACTGGAGCACAGCCAGGTACTATTGGCAGCTTCTTCCAACTAAATCCCAAGGTTGATGACATTCCCGACCGCTTCTCTATGGAGTGGGAAGGAGTTAGACTTTTGGTTATGGGGACGATCAAGGGTCCGTTGGCAGGCTGCGTTTGTCCCGAGAGCGCTATGCTGAAAGCTTTGCTCAGCCACCTCATCCTTGGGCAGGATGATCTGCTGATTCTGGACATGGATGCTGGAGTAGAACATCTGGGGCGAGGGACAGCTCAAGGAGTGGATGCCTTCATAATTGTGGTTGAACCGGGGCAGCGTAGCTTTCAGACGGCTCGAACAGTTGAAAAATACGCCTCAGGTCTGGGGGTAAGCCATTGCTTCATAGTTGGTTCTAAGACGAATAATGAGTCAGCACGCCAATTCATCAAGGAGAACCTGCCCGATTACGAGATTCTAGGCTTCGTGGATTTCGACCCTGATTTGCTCTATGCCGATGTTCAGGGCTTTAATGTCTACCAGTCAGCGCTAAAGAGCGCCGAGGAGGCCCGGCATATAAAGAGCAGGCTGGAGAAATTCTTTAAGAGTAAGCAAGCGAAAGGGATTGGGGAAACCTCTATCTGAAATGACACCCTTATTGGGAAAAGTAGGGTAAGCCTTTGATCAACTTCCAGACGATAGTTGCACAAAGGTACGTTATATCTTCAGCGGACAGGTAATCAGAAATGCTGCTATCGAAAATTATGCTGCCCCTAGGAGGAAACTCATCATCACCTCGCCACAGGATCAAGATTATTGGTACACGCGGGAAAGCATTTATGGTCACGGATACATCTCCATAACCTGCTTTATGACCTCCCAGCTTTGCTGCAGAGGCCATTAGTAGCTCAGGCTCCTTGCCAAAATGGTTTAAAAGGGGCGTTATAGTCACTTGGGAAAACACTGGAAAATAGCTGGTACCTCCTGGCAGTTGCTTGAAGGTGATCAGTCTATTACTGGCTGAAGTACCCTTTGCTGAAGTTAGATAGTGGAGTATCAGGATTTTGTCCGTTAGCGGCACTTCCTTGTCATCATCGCATAACGAAATTTCGCCATTGGGAAAGATAACAAGATACGATTGGTTTAAATACTCAACGATTATCCTGCTGGAATCCATGGATTGTGCACCAGTCTTACGGCATAGTTCTTCTACGTCCATACTTGCCAGCTGTTCACAGGCAAGTCTATAGGCGAGTTCATAAGCTTGCTCTCGAATGTTAGGCAATGCTGAATGGCGGCTCTCCATTTATAATGTAATGCTACGGGGATGACCCCCTTTAGAATGATCCTTCAGTGGCTGCGGGATATAGAGCATATCCAACCGCCCCATTTTCTTTAATCTCTCATAAATCTGAATCCAGGCGCAATCTCGTGTGGGGTCGACTTCGCATTTGCCATCACGATAGCCACCACAAGGACCATTAACCAATCCTTTAGAGCACCTTGTGATGGGACAGATTCCGCCAGTCTGATCAAGGATGCAATTTCCACAGCCAGAACATCGTTCAGCCCATATGCCCTCCTCCACAGGCATTCCCATAAATAGGGTATCGAGCCCCGGGAGAACAGGAGTTTCAGGAAATCGCTCAGCAATAGCCTGGACTCCAACACCACAACCTAATGAAAGAATTGCATCAGCATTCCTAATCTTCTCTTCGATTCCGTCCAGGAATTCCCACTCGCACTGTCTTTTCACTGTGTGCTTGCTTATTACCCTTTCCTTCCCATCTAATTTGGCTGCTATACCAAGAGATGAGGCTAAGATATCTACCTCCCTCTCCCCACCAGCAAAGCAGACAGTAGTACAGGTGCCACAGCCCAAGATCAAAATATTCCCATAGTCGGCGATCATCTCTCTTATTTCTGGAAGGGGCTTTTGTTTTCCTACAATCATTGTTCTCGCTCCTATCGGTTCAAGGGGTCTGGCTGCGTTTGCTTCGTTGGCTGGGTGATCTTAACTAGAACTTCTTCAAACTGTTCAATGTCAACACTTGGTAGGTTAAACATCTCTAGCTGTTCTGCCCCCACCCCAACATCATCAAGGATTTTCTTAGCCCTATCGACCTTCCGCCTTGCCCAAAAGGTGCTTTCGTTATAAGGGCAGTACTCCTCGGGACAGCCAACGATAAAAACCTTATCGGCGCCGAGTTCGAACGCCTTTAATAAGTGTATGATACCTATCTTGGTGACACAAGGTATTGTCAAAATTCCTATATTAGATGGGCGCTTTGTCCTCACAAATTCGGCAAAATTCTCTATGGCATAAGCAGAAAAGCTACACCAAAACACTACTATTAAAGGCCTGACTCCGCTACGGGATGCATTTGCCATTGTTGTCGTTATTCTTTGTATTACTTCCTCATCTTGATACTGTTTGAGTGTTACTGCCTTTGCTGGGCATTCATTAACACAGATTCCGCAAGCCTGGCATTGATCAACTCTAATGTCGACGCTTCCGCTAGCGGTTATGATAGGCACCCCATAGGGGCAGATACGTACGCAAGTCAGACAGGTTGAGCACTCTTCCTCAATGTATTCAGTTCCCAAGCCGCAACTGAGGCATCTTCGAGCTTCCCTTATTGCTAATGCTCGGTTATAGCCCAATTCAATCTGAGCAAAATTCTGTACTCTTTCCTCCACGGTTAAACTAGGCATTTGCTGCCTGTCCAACTTTTTTATTTTATTGATGATTTGTGACGAAAGCTCTCCAAGCTCTGTTTCCTGGGGTGGTAACATGGCTAGGGGTTTACCTGTAAGATACCTGGCGATAGACAAGGCCGCTTTGCGACCGCTTGCCATGGCCTCGACCGCACTGCCAGGCCCAGTGGCGACCTCTCCACTGGCGAAGATGCCTTCCTCGCTGGTAGCCAAGGTATCAGTGTCAAGGAACAACTGCCCTCTTTCGTTAAGTCTTATTCCACTATCTTTTAGGAAGGAAAGGTCAGCTGCTTGGCCAATGGCAATAATTACCATATCCCCATCAATCACCGAGACTTCTTCCTCGCTGAAACTGGGGTTAAATCTGCCCTCAGCATCAAAAACAGCAGTGCACCCCATGCACTCCAGTCCAGTCACCTGGCCATTCCTGCCCAGGATGCTCTTTGGGCCTTTGGAGCAATGGATTTGAACCCCTTCCGCCAAAGCTGCCTCGACCTCCCAGGGAAAACTTGGCATCTCTTCCCTAGCTTCAAGGCACACCATGTGCACCACTCCAGCGCCTAGGCGGAGGGCAGCCCTGGCTACATCGATGGCTACATTGCCGCCACCGATAACGATTACCTTTACTCCCGACTGAATTTTCTGTCTATTGAGGTTAACCTCCCGTAAAAAAGGGAGGGCTAGCAAGATACCATCTAGCTCTATCCCCGGGATTCGCAACCCCCGACTTAGAGGAAGGCCAGTGCTGACCAGTATCGCCCGGTAGTCCTGATTTTTGAGACCACTAATGGTGAGGTTCCTACCAAGCTCGCTATTGGTCTCTATGTTAACATTGAAGGCCATGATTCTCTCAATGTCCCTTTGGAGCACCTCTCGGGGCAGGCGATACTTAGGGATAGCACTTCTCAGGGCACCACCAGCAGCATCCTCACGCTCGAAGATGGTTACCCTATAGCCCATTTTTGCCAAGTCATGGGCTGCGGTCAATCCACTAGGTCCAGAGCCGATTATAGCAACCTTCTGGCCTTGTTTGAACTCGCCCTGGTTTTGGGGCCTGCTATGATATGCATGCCCTACTGCAAATCTCTTCAACGCCATAATGGACAGCGGTTGATCAACCTCCCCCCGCCTGCATTTGGTTTCACAAGGGTGAGCACAGATCATTCCGCAGACGGAGGGAAGGGGGTTGGTCTCCATTATCAATTCTAAAGCTTCGCTGAACTCGCCCCAGGCAATAGCGGCTATGTATCCCCGAACATCTTGGTGAATGGGGCAGGTAACCTGGCACGGAGGTTGAGCTTCTCTCTGCATTGTCGAGCCAGAGGACATCATTCGGGGATAGCTTTTAGAGGATTCCTCATGGTTTTGATTCATACTCTGCACACCCGCTGGACATTAATAGCAACATATGTCATGTCTGGATGCTACAGGAAGCTAGCATCAGGTAAACAGGCTTGTACTGTTCCATTTCCTCTCTCACCATTTGGCGGGTATTACTTTATCCTCCATCGTTCGGGAGGGTCAACCTCAAGGAGGGCAATATTTTGAGAGCTTAATGCGCGAAATGAACGGGGATTACTCACTATTCTTGCCTTTTGTCTTCAGCGAGACATGTCTCTTCTTCAACCACTTCTCAACTCGAATAAGAAGCTCCGCTGGAGCCACTGGTTTGTCGACAAAATCTTCGGCTTCCAGACTAAGTCCCTGACTTACTCCTATCGAAGTCTCCATATACTTCTCTGAAAACGAGGTAATCATGATCACGGGAATTTGGCTTAGTTGAGGGTCTTTTTTTAATTGCTGACAAACTTGAAATCCGTCTATATCAGGCATAATGATGTCTAGAAGAACCAGGTCAGGCTTTTCCTCACGGGCTTTCTTGAGCCCCTCCTCGCCGCTGAAGGCAGTGATTACCTCGTAAGGTCGGCTCTCCAACACTACTTTGGTTGCTTCAACAAAATCGGGGTCATCATCAACTAAAAGAATTTTAGCTCGCCTTTCCATTTTTCACCTCAGCTACTTATGCCTCGTCTGTAGCCCCAGACTTGGCCTCTGCCTGTCTTTACAAGGCTAAGCCCTGGCATTATGATTTTTCCTTTTTTAGAAGATTTTCCACTCGCTTAACGAGCACGAAAGGGTCAATAGGCTTTTCTACATAGTCATCAACATCGAGACTCAAGCCAGTTTCCAGCTCATAGCGCCTGCGGCTGACCTCTTCCCTTACTGAAGTAAGAATCAGGATGGGCATGTCACTGTACTTCGACCATCGAGGGTCTTTCAATTCCTTACAAACAGCAAAGCCATCCTTCCGAGGCATTAAAAGATCTAGGACCATTAAATCAGGCTTTTCCTTCTTGAGTTTAGCCAGACCCTCCTCCCCATCCCGAGCAGTAACAATTTCATAGTTTCGTGCCTCAAGGACAGCTCCGATGGCGACTAAAATATCCGGGTCATCATCGACAATCAAGATTTTTCTCTTCCGCTCTGCCATTATTGCCTCCTTTTTACCTTGAATTTATACTACAGGTCTGGGTAGGAGTTTAGCTTGTTCCACAATGAGAGGCACCATTTCCTCCCAGGCAACAGCCATAATATGAATGCCATGAACTCCTTGAATCTCTTTCAGTTGCTCGATTATCTCGAGACATATTTTAATCCCTTCTTCTTTGGCATTCTTGGCACCTTCAAGACGGGTGATGACTTCGTCGGGAACATAAACTCCTGAAACATAATCCTTCATATAACGGGCCATCCCCACTGACTTGATAGGAACAAGCCCGGCGAGAATATGAGTCTGCTTATCCAGGCCACGATCTCTTGCCATCTCCATCCATTTGGCAAACTTAGCCACATCAAAAATGGCCTGAGTTTGAATAAAATCAGCCCCGGCCTTTACCTTTTTAGCCAATCGCAAGACTCGGTACTCAAACGGGGCAGCAAAAGGGTTAGCTGCAGCACCAATAAAGATAGGCACTTCCCCCGATATCTCCTCGCCACATTGAAATTTTTTTTCATCCCGCATGCTCTTTAACATTTGAATCAGTTGGATGGAATCGATATCATAGACTCCTTTAGCGTCAGGATGATTGCCAATGGCTTGATGGTCTCCTGACAAGCACAGGATATTCTGAATTCCCAGAGCTACAGCTCCTAAAACATCACTCTGGATAGCTAGCCGATTCCTATCTCGGACAACAATCTGCATTACCGGGTCAATCCCGAATCGCTTTAGGAGAACACAGCTACTCCAGCTTGACATCCTTACTACTGCTGATTGATTATCGGTGACATTCACGGCATCACAACAAGGCTTGAGCATCTCACCTTTCCTCGCAATAACGCTAGTCACCGCTCCTTTGGCTGGGGCCGCCTCAGCAGTAACGGCAAAAGCACCACTTTCCAAAACTTTCTCCAGATTAGTCCCTGCTTTCATTGTCATTCATTTTCCCTCTTTTTACTTCTTGTAGTCGCGCTTTGGCACGGTGAAGCTAAATTTGCTTCCCTTCCCGGTTTCGGGGCAGGGGCTTTCTGCCCAGATTCTCCCACCATGAGTCTCAATAATCTTCTTGCTGATGGAAAGCCCCAGCCCAGCTCCTTTAGCTGCAGTATCTCCAGCCACTCCACGGTAGAAATCATCGAATATCCTGGGCAGGTCCTCGGTAGAGATACCTACCCCAGTATCAGCTACCTCTACCCTGAGAAAGCCGTCATCTTCTTTCAGCTTGACAGAAATCTCCCCCGGAGATGGAGTGAATTTAATGGCGTTTCCCACTAAATTAGTGATTACCTGTTTGAGGCGTGTTGTTGAACCTCTAGCTTTTGGTACTTTCTGAGGTAAGTCTAGAGTAACATTCAGTTTCTTTTGTTCGGCCAAAGGACGCAGCATCGCGACGCTGTCTTCAACCATGTCACGCAAGGATAATTCTTTCATCTCTATTTCACCAACTTCAAAGCGGGAGATATCCAGAATATTATCGATCATCTCAATAAATTCAGCGATTCTAACACAACTTCGAGAAAGCATTTCCCTTTGCTTTTCATTTAGCTCACCAACAAAGCCGCCAAGAATGACCTGAAGGTAGCTCTGCACAGCGGCTAGAGGTGCTTTTAGGTCGTGAGAGGCAACCGAGAGAAAGTGTGCCAGGGTAATTCTGGTGTGAGTGAGGCGAGAGTCGACGATATTTACCACCCTCCCCATTACCACCAAGTAAGCCGTAGTGTCCTGAGCGAGCAAAAATTGCAATGCTTCTCCATCAACGGCGATCGTCTCAGTCCTCGAGATAGCACGAGCACCCATAGTGAAGCGCGCTCTGAGAATAGCCGACCAGCCAAAGGCTTCTCCGGGAAGGATAACATCGATAGTACCGCGCTTTACTGAGCCAGGACGAGTTGACAGGTTAGCATCAAGGGCTACTTTCCCCTCTTTGAGAATATACAGTTTTTGAGCAATATCGCCTTCAGTGAAGATACTTTCCCCTGGCTGGTGAATTTGCTCATGAGAGATAGTAGCTATCTTAGCTAACGTCTGCTCACTTAGCCCCTCAAATATACTGGAGGTTTTCAGAACCTCTAACGTTGACATTCCTTTGCTTAGCATATCGCTGTTATCATTTATTTATTGTTGCTGTTTTCGTTTTTGCTCATTCTAACATCTATAATTCAGCGGCATCCAAGACTGCTGGGACTCTTTTCTCCCACCCAATAGGCATGATATGTATCCCCTGGCAGAGCCCCTTAAGCTCGTTGATCAGTCGGGCGGCAATTTCAATACTCTTGTCCACCCTGTTTTCTGTCTTCTCCATTTCCTCAATGAGGTCATCAGGCACGTGGACTCCAGCAACATTCTTATTCATAAAGCGAGCCATACCAGCTGACTTCAGGAGAATGATTCCCGCCAGCACCGGCACATTGAGATGTTTTACTGCCCCCATGAATTCCTCAAATTTCTTGGGTTCATAGACAGCCTGAGTCTGGAAGAACTGAGCGCCAGCTTTGACCTTTTTCTCCATCTTGATAATCTGTGGCTCCAAGGGATTAGCGCCTGGGGTAACAGTAGCACCCAGGAAAAACTTAGGGATGCCATCGAGTTCTTTTCCTGCCAGGTCTTTACCCTGCTGCAGTTGAACCGCGGCTTGGAGCAAAGAGACTGAATCAAGGTCAAAGACTGGCTTGGCTTGGGGATGGTCACCTAAAGTGACATAGTCACCGGTGAGACACAGGACATTTTCAATTCCCAAAACATAGGCGCTGAGCAAGTCCGATTGCACAGCAATGCGATTGCGGTCACGACAGGTCACTTGAAAAATAGGCTCGATTTCCATGTCTCTGAGAAGATGGCAAACTGCCAACGAACCCAATCTCATTACAGCACTTTGTTGGTCGGTGACATTAACTGCTATGACTCTCCCTTTATATAGCTTAGCTGATTCTAGCATTTCTTGGATCGCCACACCTTTAGGTGGACCGACTTCGCCTGTGACCACAAATTTACCTGACTGTAATGCTTCGCTAAGCTTGCTTATTTCTTCCCTCCTTTGCTTCCTTTCGAATCCTACCGTTTAACCGGCAGGCCTGCTATAAGGCTCACATTCCAATTCTTTGGTGGCACTAGCTTCTCCAGCCTGTCAAGCTGTCCTAATTCAGTCAGCCGTTCGATAATCAATTGCCAGGCACATGGAATATCTGCATTGACCTCGCACTTGCCATCCTGCGAGCCACCGCAAGGCCCATTGAGCAAGTGCTTGGAGCATCTGGCAATGGGACAGATGCCACCTGTGAACTCCAACACGCAATCACCACATTCAAGACAACGCTCTGCCTCCTTCCACTCAGCATGAGCTCCACCTGAAGACAGGGTATTGCAACCGGGATGAACCACTTTATTTACCACCTCCGCTACAGTCTGCACCCCGATACCACAGGTCAAAACTAAAATTGAATCTGCAGCCTCGGTCTCTCTTTTATGAACTTTTAACTTCATCCTGGTCAGTGTCTCATTACACACCATATCGATAAGGGAGAAGCCAACAACGGATTTACCTTGTTCCTCCAATGTTGAAGACATCTCAAGCACCTGTTTCTCTCCGCCACTCTGAAAGCCTTCAGCGCATCCTTTACAGCCAATAAGAAAGATATTCTTTTCGCCATCAAGGTAATTCAGTATTTCCTCCAGTGGTTTTTGCTCTGAAATTAACATTTCGTCTCTCCTTGAGGACCTCTACTATTATCAAGTTCTGCTAATATGATTTCTACTATCTGGGGTAGTTTCTCTCGAACTTCAGGTGACAGTTCCAATCCCCACTCTATCTCTTTGGGCTCAATCCCGATGATGGTAATTTCGCCTATGTTGTACAAACGCCTCATTAGCAGCAAACTGTCTACCAAGCTTATGTCATGGAGCGATAGGAATGGCTGCTGCTCTAGAGTTATGTCATCAAGCTGAAAACGATAGACTTCACCTGGCATCCCCCCTCCCCTAACGGCATCCACTATGATCAATTTATCGGCATCCTCAATAGTCTGCATCACGTTTGGGGATGTCCCACCATCTATCACCTTTACATGGGAAAGGGAAATGTCCTCCAAGGCGTGGGCGACATGGCAACCCACACCCTCGTCCTTCAGTAAGATATTCCCTATTCCCACAACGGTGATCCCCATCTATGAGCCTCTTTTGCCTTTACTAATAGATGCGATATGCTCCCAAATCATTCCCCTTAGGACTAATTAGGTGCACAGCGCAGGCTAAGCAAGGATCAAATGACCTTACGATACGCACAATCTCGAAAGGGTTTGCCTCATCCTTTATTTTGGTTCCCGTGATAGCCTGCTCGATAGGTCCAGGTTGCCCCCTATCATCCCTAGGGGAGGCATTCCAACTGGTGGGAGTAATGACCTGATAGTTGGCGATCTTCCCCTCCTTTATGTTTATCCAGTGTCCGAGAGCTCCTCTTGCTGCCTCAGTTAAGCCCATTCCCATGGCTTCCTGTGGAAGCTCGTAGCTTGTGTAGGCTGGCTCGTTGGGTTTAAGCTCCAAAAGCCAATTTGCCATGCAGTCAGCTATGAGTTTGGTCTCTAACGCCCGAGCGAGGTGGCGCCCTAAAACAGAGAACATATTATCTGTACCTAGCTTTAGCTCTGCTAGGCTGGAGTCAACAAGGCTTCTAACCTCGGGTTTGCCACTAGCATAGGTGACCATGAGTCGAGCTAAAGGACCGGCTTCGTGAACCTTACCTTCATACCTTGGAGACTTTACCCAGGAATAGGCGCTATCTTTTTTCTCATCAAGAATCACATCCCCTTGAGAGGGATGCCTCTGACTGATGGAATCAGCATACCAGGAGTGCTTCACTTCTTCAGCAATTCTTTCTAGCTTCAGTTCGGTAAAATTAAGGCTGGCGGAGGTCGTTCCTGACTTAAACAGCCTTTTCCTTTTTATGAGGTCAGGCTCCTTCCCATCTAGTTCGTAGGCTCCGTAGGAAAGCAAGTTCCCGCAGCCGCTTCCAACTTCAAAGTAATCCGAGTAAGCTTGGGCTATTGCCAGTACATCGGGGATGTAAACATTATCAACAAAGTTCTGAATCTCTTTTAGCCTCCACAAGAATGATGTTATCTTATCTACCGTGGGAATAGAAGTAACACCTCCCGGGATGATGCCAACATTATGAGGCATCTTCCCACCGAAGATGGAAAGCATCTCTTGACCTTTGCGGCGCATATCAAACGCCTGAACATAATGAGCTATTGCCTGCTCATTAACTTTATGAGATAGGCGGTAGTCTCCCTCATAGCGAGGGACAAATGGCTCAAGCTTGCCTCGCTTAATAAAGTTCCTTATCGAACTCAAGGCGGGAATATCACCTTCATATTCTGCAATCCTGGCTACATCGACGTAATCGAGGGCGGCGAGGTGATAAAAATGGAGGATATGGTCTGCCACATGAGCTGCCCCAAGAATTAAGTTACGGATTATCCTGCCGTTGTCCGGTATTTTATCATCGACCTCGAAGGCGCTATCGAGGCTCAAGGCAGCAGCCATAGAGTGGCTTGTGGGGCAAACCCCACAGATACGCTGGGTTATCCGCTGGGCATCGCGCGGATCCCTATCCCTGAGTATTAACTCGATGCCGCGAAATAACGTCCCTGAGCTTTTAGCCTCCTTTACTTCTTTCTCCTCAACCACCGTTTCAATTTTGAGGTGTCCCTCAATGCGTGTTACTGGGTCAATTATAATTTTAGCCATTAGCCTGAATCTCCCTTCGGTATTTCTGGTAAAACGGCTGTTGTCTTTTCGTAAAATGGTGATACTTCGTCAGGAAAGCCTGGCTCTGTGCAACCAATACAAGGAGAGCCATTACCTATGCACCAGTTCACGCCATTGTTCCAAAGTCTTAAAGGACAATCAGAATAGGTCACTGGTCCCTTACATCCTAATTCATAGAGGCAGCCCCCGTCAGTGAATTTCTTGGCAAACTTCGCCTCGTCGTAGTAAGCTCGACGCGGGCAGTTTTCATGGATCAGCTGGCCGTAGAAGGCTTTCGGGCGCCCATATTCATCTAAGTCCCCTGGCTTTGGTAAGCCCGAAAGCAGGATACTTGCCACCGTGCCTACAAACCAAGTGGGATGTGGCGGGCAGCCTGGGATGTTTACTATGGGGATATTGATGCCTCGAGTTTGGAGAATATCAGTCATGCCGGCACATTGGGTAGGGTTGGGGTGAGCGGCTGGGATTCCACCAAAGGCCGCACAGGTCCCTAAAGCGATAACGACCAAGGCATCCTTCGCTAACTCCTCAACCCGTGACAGCATAGTCACAGGCTTTCCATTTCTCTCACCCACTACCCCGTGTATGCCATTCTTGGCTGTAGGAATAGCACCTTCTACGATGAGAATGTAACCACCTTTTTCGTGCCGTGAAGTGGCTTCCATGACTTCGATTACCGGTGCTCCTGACCCTGCCATTACAGTAGGATGGAACCTCAGATTTATGTGTTTGCCAGGGAGCACTTCATCAAATTAAGAGATTTTCAATAGCTGGATTTGTAGCATTGAGTACTGAGACCGAGCATCCAGTACATCCAGCAGCTTGCAACCATACTGCTGGATACTCCTTTATGTCAGAACCTTTCACGATATCCTATGAACTTTAACATAGTTGAGCAGGGATAAACAAATTAACGATTCCCCCAATGAGCCAGGCACGGAGACAAATTGCTGATACCCACTGCTATACTCCGGGTGTAAGCAGAAAGAATTTCAGAATATTAATTCACAAGCTATTGATATTAAACAACATCCATGTGGTGAGCAAGGGAATGCCACTAACAAAAATACCAATATCCTGTCAACTTGGAATGTTTTTAATCTGCTTGAAGCTCATCCCTCAGGTTTTCATAATAATCCAGTGATTCTGGATTAATCAAAGCATCCCTGTTCAGGACTGGTTTACCATGTATTATGTTTGTGACTGCGCTTTCAACCTTCTTCATATTCAGGGTGTAGGGGATATCTGGCACCTCGATGATTTTGGCTGGAACATGTCGCGGGGAAGTATTCCTACGTAAAGTCATTTTAATCTTATTTTTCAAGTCTTCTGTCAGCCGGTATCCTTCAGCAAGTTTAACGAAGAGAATAATACGCTGGTCTCCTCGCCAGGTTTGTCCTATTGCCAGGCCATCGGCAACTTCCTCCAACTTTTCCACTTGGTTGTATAACTCGGCTGTGCCTATGCGAACTCCAGAGGGCTTCAGGACGGAATCGGAACGGCCGAAGAAGGTAACCCCACGCGTATCACTATGAAACACGACATAATCGCCATGGCGCCATACATTAGGGTAAACAGTAAAGTAAGCCTCCTTATACCTTTTGTCGTCTGGGTCATCCCAAAAATAAAGGGGCATTGAGGGAGAAGGAGCTTCACAGACAAGTTCACCCTGCTGGTCAACTATTGAGTTGCCCTTTTCATCGTATGCTTTTATTTTCATCCCCAGGGCTGGCCCCTGTAATTCACCGGCATACACAGGCTCGGTAGGAATCCCCGTGCAAAAACACCCATTGATATCTGTACCGCCCGAGCTAGAATTAAAATGCATATCTTGTTTAATTTCCCGGTAGGCATACTCAAATCCTTCGGCCGAAAGCGGTGAGCCAGTTTGCCATATTTCTCGCAACGATGACAAATCATAATCCTTTCCAGGCTTAAGCTCCTGACTTCTGAGATAATTGATATAGCTTGCGCTGCAGCCAAACATCGTTATTTTTTCATCTTGGATTAATTTCCACATAGTACCTGGGTCAGGATAAGCGGGATTGCCGTCGTATAAAATTATAGTATTTCCTACTGCCAAAGAGCTTATCATCCAGTTCCACATCATCCAGCTACTGGTTGTTATGAAGAAGTGAACATCCTCTCGTTTTAAATCGGTGTGAAGTACTAGCTCCTTCAAGTGATTAATAAGGACTCCAGCAGCTCCTTGCACCATGCACTTCGGCTTACCAGTTGTTCCCGAGGAAAACATAATAAACACAGGTTGGTCAGAAGGTAATTGTTCAAATTGAATTTCGAGTCCCTTTTCCTTGGATAAGAAATCATCATAACGGATAGAGCGGGGAATATGGCTAATATCAGGTTTCTCTCCTATATAGGAAGCTACTATAACTTTTTCAATTGAAGGTATTCCCTTTACAATCTCAGCTGCATTGGAAAGAGTGTTGAAAGCCTTTCCTTTGTAGAAATATCCATCAACAGTGAATAAAACCTTCGGTTTGATTTGACCAAAGCGGTCTACAGCCGCTCCTGGACCGATGTCAGTAGCACAAGAAGCCCATATGGCACCAATGCTGGTAGCGGCGAGCATGGCAACAGCCGTCTCTATCATATTGGGCATATATGCAGCTACTCGATCTCCGGGGGCAACTCCTATTTCCCGAAGTGATTTTGCGAGGACCGACACGGAGTCATAGAGTTCAGCATAAGTCATTCTGACCGTTTTTTGGGTTTCTCCTTTGAATACGAAAGCTACATGGTTATCTCTATACTTGAGGAGATTTTCGGCGAAATTTAGCCTCGCACCGGGAAACCACTTTGTGCCTGGGAACTTGTTGAGGTCATCAACAACAGTCTCATAACCTTTAGAGGCCTTAATCTCAACAAAATCCCACATAGAAGCCCAGAAGTCGGCTATTTTATCTATTGACCAGTCGTAAAGCTCCCAATAAGAATGAAAGGTCTGCTTATAACGCGCATTCACGAAGTCTATAAACGTGGTCATGTTAGCATTCTTTCTTCGCTCTTGTGACGGTTCCCAGAGTAACTTACTCATGTGCTGCCCCCTTTTTAAAATCGCTAGTTTTATTTGGGTGTATTGTCTGACTGGAGAGAGTCTCACCCAGGATAGTTTCCTTTGCTAAGGCTCCTCCCGGCTGTGTCATTATAGTGAAAAATTCCCAATTTGAGAAGATTTTTACCCCTTCTTTGACAGGCAGGAAGCCTGTCAATTCTTGTCAAGTTGGTCCGGACGAGCTTCATAGCCTTGTAGCACAATTTGTTATGACTCTTTATGAAAAGTTGGAATATCAGAAGCTAGTGGCCCATAAATGAGTATGGACCGATAACTTCTATTCCTTTCTCGCAGAGGGTCTCTGGATTTGATTTCTCAGTGCTGCCATGGTAGCAGCCAATCTTGAACTTACGACTTTACTGAGGTTACCCATGACCATGTATCCCATGTGGTTATTCTTCTCCAGGATATTCATCAATTCTTTGCCGTTCATAGTGATGACCTCGCTCTTTTTGCGACATCTGGCTGATGCCGTCAACTTATGTGGTGGTACCAAAGCTGACCAAGCAAAGGCTTCACCTTTCCTTACCGCATAGACATTTATCCTCGCTTCCAGGTCATAAACAACAAGTTCAACCTGTATGTCAACCTCACCATCTTTGAGAAGATAGATTTCTGCTGCTGGGCTGGGTGGGCCAAGTATACCCGCTGTGAAAATAATAGAGCCTTCTTCGTAACTCCGCTCCCTGCAAAGGTCAACTATCTGCCCCAGCTCATTTTCATCCAAACCTTCAAATAGCTGAAAACCTTTTAGCACCTCAACTGACACCATTACTGCCACCTCCTTTACAAACTCTCAATTTCCTGCCTTGCTGGAATCATATTAGCATACAGGGACAAAGCCCATCAATGTATCGAATCTAAACTCCAGTCGCAGGTGGAGTAGGTTCGCCATTTCTCTCCTTCAATCTCGAAGCGAGGCTCAGCACATCTCTGTAAGTCTTTCTTTCTTTATTTTTTACTCAGCGAGTAAGAACCTTCAGAATTACTAGCAAGAAGTCATGGTCAAGACTCAGTGACCACGCCTTTCACTTTCACAGGCAACCATTCCTTGCCGGACCCGATGCTAAGTCTCTATCTCTGATGTTACAGCCTGCCTTCACCAGAATTCCTCTTACGGAGAGTGAGGCAGGTGAATCCTCAGGTAACTCAAAAAGAGCTTTTCCTTTCAAATTATATTGCTTTACATCAGGGTCGTAGTCTATTTTCCCTAAATAAGCTTCTCCAAAATTACGTAGATACTCCCCCATGTCGTTAGTAAATCTGTGATTTCCTATAAGGTAAAGATGTTTGTAGTTAACCTTCAATTCTCTGGTGATGGCTATCACCCTTTCTATATGTTTTAATGCTTTCTCCGAGGGATCTAGAATTATAAACAGGTCATCTATATCCACTACTACCTTGCGGTTGAAATGCTCCAACCCAGCCGGTGAGTCTATTAGCACTTCTTCATAGCCCTCAGCCAAGGCGGGGATAAGGTCTTTGAGCACTGTATCTGGAGCACAGTAACAACCTACAGTAAATTTTGTTCCCAGGGTGATAAGATCGAATTCCGCTCCCCTGTACAAACAGTCGCTTTGAATTGCAGGTAGCAGTATTTCGGATAGAAGGTTGTAACCTGTGCACCCAGCTCCTTGCCTCTGTTGCAAAATGTCGTAGAGTGCACCTGAAACAGTCTTCTTTCCCTTTTCAGCTAAATCCACTCCTAGCATATTGGCTAGACTCTCGTCGGGATCGAGGTCTATCAGCAACTTAGGTGGCTTCAAATACCTGGTAGCCAAGGCCACGAAGGTTGATTTCCCTGTTCCTCCTCTTCCCGTAGAAACGATTACTCTGCCCATATTGTTTTTAAACGCTGAATTTGTTCCGAAGTAGATTTCTTGGTCGTCCCAGGGAAATCCTTCCCTTTAATTGCCACAATCCTGCCGTCGTCTGTAACCTCAAGTATTTCTCTGCTACACCGAGGACATATTAGCTGGCCATCTTTCGTTCTCCATAATGAAACATTACGATGACAAAAAGGACACCAATATAGGCGTTGCTCTTTCATTTTTCCCTTCCTCAGGCAAAATGAACCTTACTGTAGTCGCAAGCAGAATACTATCCATAACCTGCTTTTGCCAAAATCCTCTTTATAGACAAGAGGGCAGGTGAATCCTCAGGCAGTTCCAGAAGAGACTTTCCTTTCAAGTTGTATTGCTCGAGGTCGACATCGTAATCCACTTTACCGAGATAAACTTCGCCGCTGTTCCGTAGATAATCCTCTGTTTCCTCATCAAACCCATAATTTGCCACCAGGTAAAAGTGATTGTACCTAATTCCCACTTGTTTCATAATTTCTTTGATTATTCCCATGTGCTTTAAAGATTTCTTAGAGGGGTCGCATATGACAAATAGGTCGTCTATATCCGATACTATGTTCCGATTCAAGTGCTCTACCCCGGCTGGTGAATCCACTACCACGTTGGTATAGTTCTTAGCTAGTTTAGGGATAGTTCTCCTAAGCAACTCATCAGGAGGACAGTAACACCCTTCGGTGAACTTTGTCCCCAGAGTGATAAGGTCAAAGTCTGCATCTTCATACAAGCAATCGCTCCATAGCAAAGATTCCATTAGTTCTTGCGTAGTTATTGAGACACTTCCTTTTCCTCTTCTTCTTGTTTCAATAACATCATAAAGTGCTTCCGAAACCGTTCTTTTCTCTTCCTTACGGAAATCTGCCCCAAGCATATCGGCCAAACTAAGGTCAGGATCAAGATCGATAAGAAGTGTGGGGGGCTTCAAGTATCTAACAATTAAAGCCACGAAGGTTGACTTGCCTGCCCCTCCCCTTCCCGTAGAGACAATCTTTCGGGTCATTTAGTCTTCAGCCTCCGCTATGGCTTTCCCCACTGCTCTCTCTTTGGCAGCAAAATCATCTGGGGGAAGCGCGCTAATTGGTGACAATTTTACTACCGCATTATACTCTGGAGGGCAGACATCCATGCAGGTGCCGCAATTTACGCATTTTTCCTGATCAATATGCTTTACCTTCCCCGCCCCACCTTCGATAGCTTCAGTAGGGCAAGTTAAGACACAATGCTCACATGCCCTGTCGCATTTATCCGGAAGAATATAGTAGGCGGTAAGATTGGTACAAACCTTTGCCGGGCAACGCCTCTCCAAAATATGGGCTTCATACTCATCTTGGAAGTAGCGGATGGAGGTGAGAACAGGATTAGGAGCTGTTCTTCCCAAGCCACAGAGGGAGCCAGCCTTGATATCCTGTGCCAACTCGAGGAGGAAGTCAATATCTTCCATTTTGCCTTTGCCATTTGTGATATTATCCAGAACTTTGAGCATCTGCAGATTGCCCAATCTGCACGGTGTACACTTGCCGCACGACTCTTTTGTGATGAAGTCCAGGAAGAAACGCGTTGCATCAACGACACAGTCATCTTCGTCCATGACAATAAATCCTCCTGAACCCATCATTGAACCGGTTGCAGTGAGTGAATCAAAGTCTATAGGCGTGTCCTGTAGATTCGCTGGAATCATACCCCCTGAGGGTCCTCCAATCTGTACCGCTTTAAATTCCCTATCATTGAGAATTCCACCGCCAACATCATAAACTATCTCATGTATTGTTGTTCCCATAGGTACTTCAATGAGCCCTGAATCTTTGATCTTACCTGCCAAGCTAAACATCGCCGTCCCTTTGCTCTTTTCAGTGCCGATTGAAGCAAACCAATCCCCTCCCCTCTCAATTATCAGGTGGATATTGGCAAAGGTTTTCACATTATTCAAAACGGTAGGTTTGCCCCATAACCCGGACTCCGCTGGATAGGGAGGTCTAGGTCTGGGTATGCTTGCCTTGCCTTCAACAGCTGCCAGCAATGCCGTTTCTTCGCCAGAGACGAAAGCGCCAGCTCCAGTAGCTACATTGATACGGAAGCTAAAACCACTGCCCAATATATTATCCCCCAAGAAGCCCAATTCCTCTGCCTGCTTTAAGGCAACCTTTACCCGCTCAACAGCCAGAGGATATTCAGCTCGAATATAAATGTAGCCTTCCTCGGCTCCTATGGCATAACCACCAATAATCATCCCCTCTATAACCTGCTGCGGGTCGCTTTCCAAGACAATTCGGTCCATAAAAGCACCAGGATCACCCTCATCAGCATTACAGATTATATATTTAGGGGTAGCAGAGTAGCTGTGGCAAATTTCCCATTTTAGGCCAGTAGAGAATCCAGCACCCCCTCGCCCCCGAATCCCCGATTTCCTAATTTCCTCGATTATCTGCTCAGGCTGCATCTCCAGTGCTTTCTCCAGCCCCTCATAACCACCATTTGCGAGGTAGTGGTTTATATTCTCCGGGTCAACGTAGCCGCAGCGGCGCAACACAAGACGAAGTTCCTTTTCAAACCGGGGAAGTTCTGGAATATAAGGAGCTTCCCCCTCCTCTCCCACTTCAAATGTACCCAGGGCAAGCTCAAGACAGGGGTCATCGCTGATGATATAGCCTTCCACCAGGCGAGGGACAAGCTCCGGAGTCACATGATGATATACTACATGCAGAGAATCGGGCTTGCATATGATGACCAGGGGCTCGGCATAACATAACCCGATGCAGCCAACCTGGATAACCTTGACCTCGATGTTCCGGCGCTTCAGTTCTTCTTCAAAAGCTTCGACAATCTCCATAGCACCGGCTGCTCTGCCACAAGTAGCGGTGCCAATAAGGACATGGGTGTTACTTCGCAAAGCTTCCCACTCGGATTTCACTCTGTTTGTGAGCTCCTCGAAAGTCATACCAACATCACCACGGATTTCTTGAGATTATTCATGCTGTTAGGCAAACTCTAACTTAACCAGAATTGAAGGTCAAAGGTGGGTATAAAGGGGAGTCTACTGCGGAATTTGCTCTTCCTCCGATTGCTCTTTTCCAATTTCCTGCTTGTAGGGCACTAAGACCTCATCTACTTTGAAAGGTGTCATCTTGGAATAGATCTTGTCCCCTATTTTTATAGCCGGAGCCCTATCACCTATCCTCGCCACTGGAGCGAGCATGCAACACCCCATGCAAGCTACCCTCTCCAAGCTGAAATTGCCGTCTTCAGTGGTCTCTTCTACCTTGATTTCTAGCTGCCTCTCAAATTCCTGCAGGATAAGCTTGCCTCTCTTCAAATGGCAAGCTGTCCCCAGACAAACCTGGATGGGATACTTTCCTATAGGTGTGAACCGGAATTGATTATAAAAAGTAGCAACTGAATACACCTGAACCGCTGGCATCTCTAAGAAGCTAGCCAGCTCCTTCATCGCTTCTCTGGGAAGGTATCCCAAGCTTTCCTGGATTTCCTGTAGTAGGGAGATTAAATTCTTTCTTTCCTTTCTATCTGGGGTTAAAATCTCCCTTAACTGCCCTGCCAGAGATTCCTCTTTCTTCACTCTGGGACTGCCTTCCCTGCAGCTATTTTCTCCTTAAGTTCCCTGGCATATTTAGGAAGGAAAGCTCCTATTGCAGTTGCTTCCTTGGGACCAACTATTACCTCCCACTTCCAGTCCAGAGCTTCCATTGTCTCCCCTGAAATTCTTGCTATTTTCCCCGGGAGGATTAACTGTCTATGCTTCACTTTCTCTTCAACCCCGCAATTTTTGACCAGCTTAGCTATGGTGCTGCCACTGATCTTGCCTGCTGCCCAGCCGGTGAGGACGCCAAGCCCTTCTGCATCCTGTACCAAGAGGAATGCCGGAATCTTAGTGGACTCAATTGCTGAACTTACAACGAAATAAGTTAAAGCCCAGTTTGAGGTCAGCAGAACTGGGGATTCCTCATTGGGTTCTCCTATCTCATAGTATTTCTCCTCTACCGCCATAGGGAAGCGAGGGTCGGTGTAGATGTTAAGTCGCTGCACCAGAAGCGGAAGCATGTGATTCGGATCAAGGTTGGAAAGGACAATAATGCCAGCATATTTATTTACATATAGGGAAGCGGTAAGCATTTCCTTCAGCGGATTATCTTTAACCATGAAGCAAGGGAAGACCATGGTAGGGTAACCGAGTGGTCTGAATGTTTGCTTTAGAGTTACTCGGCGAATAAGAGTTTGGTCTCTTATGGCTTCCAGCATAGTCTTAGAACCAGGATCTATAACTAAGTCGTCAATACCCGAAGCCTTCAGTTTAGTGGTTAAAGCCACCAGTCCTTCTACGCTTTCAGCTCGAACACCCACCGGAGTAGGTTTTTCTTTAATCTTGGGGATTGCCGTATCTATATTTTGTTGGGTTATGGGGTAGATTAATGGCTGCCCATCGGCACATATATCTCTGGCGGCAAACAAAGCCTCCGCATCCTCTGAGATTATAACCAAAGGCAAGTCAGTTGACTCGCAAAGTTTCTTCACTACGGCTACGAACCTGGCCTTATCCCCCGATTCGAAGTAAGGGGCCAGAACGTCTGCATGTAGCGTCACCCCTACCCAGGGATACTGCACTTCCTTTATTTTACTTACCTTTCCCTCAATCTCCTCATCGCTCTCCTTATCGGAGACGAGCAAAGCAATCCCCGGTTCATGGACAAATGTCTTTTCATGACGGTATGTCACTTCTTCATTGCCAATTTCGAGCTTATTCTCCCCGGTGCCTATGACAACGCGCTTCATAGGCGGAGTCAGCAGTTCTTCTATCTTCGCTCTCGCCTCAGGTGAGAGGTGAGGGCACTTATCTACAGTTGCTCCTCCTGAAGCGAGCTTCATGGCAAAGGCAAAACAGGTAGGAAAGCCACAATCACGGCACGGTCTCTTGTTAGGGAGCAGCTTTACAAGCTCTGATCCTGAAACCGGCATAATATACCTCCTTAAACCAGATCTTTATGTGGGAAGTTCAACTTGCCCCATTAACCAGGGATGTTGATGCTCATCCAGCCACTTTAGAAGCTGATCCACATCTGCTACATCCTCCTCGGTGGCTATCTTATCCCACAGGCCTTTGGCCTCAATCGTTTCCCGATACCTCTCCTTTATATCCTTCGGTATCCAGACCATTCTGTGGAGTCCCCCGTCTGCCTGTATGAACTTGGGCGACCTTATCTGCTCCAGGCCGGTTCCCAGCCTCCCCTCCACCTGTCTTCCCCCAGAGGTCTCACCAGCCATGTGAGAAAAGGTCTCCCCCATCACAGTCTCACCCTTGAATTCTCGATGGACTATTCCAAAAGCATCTACTTCGGGAATATAGAAAACGATGGCCTCAAAACAGCCGCAAGAGGTATGAGGATGCTCAAAAGCGCTGTAAAGATAGACTCTATCATAGGTGCCGAGGGATCTTTCGTATTCTACCTGATTTGCCCCGGCATATTCCCCCTTTATGGGGTCTATCAGGTCCCCCTTAGGTATAGCAAATATAGGCCCCTCGGGGTCAATTTTGGCGGCTGCTCTGCCATCGAACCAATTTATCGCTCCACAATTAGCAATTCTGTCCGGAGATATGATGGAGATATGGGTTGGCGCGAAGCTTTGGCAAAGAACGCAACCGTAAAATGTATCCACATCCTCGTCATGGAGAGACAGTACCCTTTCGTCTCTGGCCTCATAGGCTGCTTTAGCTTCAGGGTAAAGCTTCCCTATTAAATCAGGGTCAGTAACGAGAGTAATCTGGATTTTCTCGATAATATCCATTTCCGAGGTGTAGAGGAAATTAAGTATTTCTCCGTATTCCTTTAACGTATTCCAGCCTCTTTTGCCAGCAGCTTTATTCACCCTTATCCATGTGTCGGCTCTCTGATTCATGTGATACCAACCCTCAATGAAACTGGTGAAATGGTGAATTCTTCTCTCAAGGACTGGCAGTGCGTCCTCGTCAAGCTGTTCCCCAGCAACATCCACTATGATAGCTATAGGATAACTCCCTTCTTCCTCCATTTCGTTTATATCCTTGCCAATGACTTCTACCTTCTCATGTTCAATCTGCTCTGGATTCTTTAATCTGCAAAACTCAAACTTGCGAGCTACTTTAGGACCACCAAACTCGATCCACAGGTCCTCCTTCCTTACCACCTCGCCTTCGTATTGTGGTCCAATGTCCGAATGCCATTCCATGTGTTATCCCTCCTTTTTCAAATTCGCTATTAATTCTTCCAAAAATCCCTTCCACTGCTCATCTTTCTTGAAGTTGGGAAGGGAATAGTTGGCATGGGGGAAATAATGCTTGCACAGCGTCATGGTTTTTAAATGCGGGGCAAAATGCTTAAGTGTAGAAAGGCCTTGGTTTCCAAGGTCACTCCTTATGCCGCAGAACATCACAAGGTCGTGGTTGCCTTCCTTCTTAACCCCTTGCCAGTCGGGGTCCTTAAGAGCATTTACTATCTCCACAGTATCGTAGACGCTCTCCGGCTGTACTCCTAGCTCTGATACCTTTCCCTTGGTCTGAGCTGTGGCACAAATAGGGATATTCCCGGCCTTAGCAATGTCTATGGCGTATTCCAGAAGGAGCTTGCCATCAGGAGTCGATTCCAGCAAAAGGGGGCCAATTATGAGGAGCGGCCTTTTGGCCTTCTTAATCAAATTGGCATATTCCACAGGGTCTTCGATCAGCTTGGCTGATTTGATTCCTGTTAAGACATTTACTCTATGTCGTGGCACTACTGCACTCATTTTCTCCTCCTTTTAGCCCGTTCAGCTTCTTTAACTAATGTATCACTGCATCCACAGGAACTTTGCTGGGATAGGTGCCAATGAGAGTCGGAAGTCCAATTGGCTCCCTGGGCTGCCAGCCAATTTCCTGTAGGTACGCTCGCACTTCCTTCTTATAGACTAGCGGGATATCGGCATCCCTGCGGACAAAGAGCTGGAGGTCCTCGGGAAGACCAGCACCGATATATTTCCTGTACAGGGAAATGTAGTGGTTAAGTTTTAGCGCCCTTCCCTGAGGCGTATCGTTTCTTCTTATGCACAGCTTGGCAATCATCGGCATGGCTTTCTCTTTAGTCTCACATACATAGGCCAGGTGCTCGGGAGCAGGCTCCACAGTGTCCACAATCTCCTTCTTCCTGGCATCCATGACTGTCCAGTCACCCTCTTCCTTCCTGGAGAGGTATAGCCTTCTGTACTTGGAGGAGTGAGGGCCCAAAACCACGGGGATTCCCAATCTATTACACCCTGTGGCGATGGAAGCCGCCTTTTGAGAATATGCTCCCCAGGCTACCCCACAGGCGCCTACCCGGTTAAGGACGTAGTCAGCCATCACCTCGTAGTTTGCTCTCAGGGGAAGAGCGGCGAAGATATTTGCTATCTTTATCGCTGCTCCAGTGATATGTGCGTTTGCAACACACGAGCCAACATTCACCACTCCGCCGGCGTCAAAATCTGGGGGATATTTCTCATACACAGTTAAGCCGTCAGCGTCCTTCTTCATCCCGGCAACCATAGCAGAACAACCTGAGAGAACCACGATGTATTTTCTCTTGGCGAATTCATCCACCATATCGGCAATATCCTCGATGTCGGGGAAGTTAGAACAGCCGACGATGGCAACAACTCCGGGAATAGTGCCCAGGGTTATGGGCGCACCGACGTTCCTTATCTCGGTATCCATGATTGGACCACGCCCAGCCCTTAGCTTCCATGTCTCCATGCTCGCTGCTTTCTGCATTATCTTGAAAATAGCGACATCGCGGGGGCACTCCTCTTCACATTTTCCACAGCCAATACATGCGTTGAACTGCTTCCTTATCAGGTCGAAATTGCCCTTAGCAACCTCGGTTATACCTTCACCAATATTGTAGAGGTTAGGACACACCTGCTCGCACATGCCACAGTTGCTACATTTCTTAGCTAGTTCTATGGCTTCCTCTTCTGTAATCCACTCCTTCCTCCGCTGAGGAGCGAGTTCCATGGCAACTTTGACCGCCACCTCGGCCGCTTTTTTGGGGTCAAGGATGGCGAAATGCTCCTTATTATCCACCATTCGCCTTACTGTCTCATCTGTATCTAGTTCAGTGGCATCCTCAAGTCCATACATGGCCTTATCAAGGCAAGCAACAACTGCTGTTCCGACTTTTGACGCCTCTTGCGGTGTATCAGTTCTGATGCACTGCTCGTCGGTCATTATCACATCGGCGATGCCTGCTCTCATGAAGAAGAGCTGTCGCGAAAGAGGACCAACAATTTTAGCTTTGTCCGAATACCTGGTTGTCTCCAGCGCAGTGCAGCATACACCAGCTATCTCCACCTCATCATCAAGATTATGGTCTCGGAGGTAATCAATTAACGTCGTCGAGGTAGCCGGATTGTGCCCCGATACTAGGATTACGGGCTTACTCTTATCTATTGCCCCCCAGCCCATGTCAACTAGAGGTGTATCGGCAACAGAAGTCGGGTAACCAAACCCGACGATCTGAGCGATATCGGCCGCCTCCATCCCCACATGATCCAGCATGCCCGCATGCAGGGCTTTGGATTCATAATCCAGAGCGCTTCCCTCTTGCCCCGTATGGCAAGCATCGAGGAGTTGGCCAACCTCTTTGAAGACATAGTCCAGAGCTATTTGTAGGTCTCCCAGAGTCTCTGGCTTCAATCCTAGAACTGTTCTTATATGTGGTGCTTCGATGGCGATTGCTTGGCCCAAATCTATCTTCTTATCTGGACCGTGTATCTCAATCAGATGTTCCAGAATGTGACTGCCATGAGCGGCATGTGCGGAGCATCCCATCAGGCAGGCGAGAAGTACAAACCTTGCCTGTTGTGTGGCTATGTCAATGCCACAGGCGCCCCTTCTCCCCTCAGTGAGGTCACACTTGCCATAGGTACAGAAACAACACAAATCACAGAATGGAGCGTAGAAAGGCGCATAGGTTTTCATTAGCCTCCTATCCCAGTTCCTCAGATCAGGAATGTCTGGCATTGGAGTGGGGCCCACCGGCTCCCAGGGAAGCTCTGCTTTTATGCGTTCATGGATTTCCTCCAATTTCTTGGAGAGCTTTTCCTCTGTTGCCTGTACCATTTCACTTCACCTCCATTGTTTCCTTTACTAATTTTATAGACTTGAGATGCCTGTGAGTCAGGATGTTTGCCCCGGCGGTAAGGAGGGACAGTGAAGTCATTGCTTCCCACAGTATCCCTTGCTCCTCGTTTTCCTTGGCCTGTTTTGATCTCCAGACTTCAGTGGCGAAATCAGCAATCATGGGCATCTGCGTCATTTTATCTTTAATGATTTCTCCAAGCTGCTTTACCCTCTCCATTAGACTGTACGTATATTCTATACCGTAACCCAATGCCGGGCTTAAAGGGTCAATAACGATTCTCTCTAAGGGAAAGAAGTGGCCCATCTTCACGTTGAGCTCCTTAAGTAGATTGATATCCATGGGACTTTGGACACTGGCGAAAAGCCCGTGATCCAGAATTGCCTTTCCCATCACCTCATAGTTTTCCTTTTGCACTGGCCCTATGAGATAATTCATGCCATCAACTGCTTCACAAACTGCAGGAAGAACCTTGGCATCTTTGTCAGGGTCTCCAGAACCATAAATAATTAACGGAAGACTTGTTGCCTCTGCCACCTTCTTTGCTACCTCTGCTGCCTTTTCAGGAGGTGAGTCCTGATCTGCAGGGTCGGTACTTAGGAGATAAAGCTGTATCGCATCTACATAATCAAATTCCTCAACTTTCCTGGCCCATTTCGCGGGATCATGCAGCACATCTTTGAAGGGCTCATATAGAAAGTCGGGTAAGCCTTTGGGTGGCTCCCGGTCAAGGATCTGTAGCGCAAATACCGGTGGATTTGGCCATGAACCGTCATCAAAAAAATGGAAGGGCAAGATATTTTCCCCTCCAATTGTTACGGTTTTCCCTCCTGGTTTGCCCAGACTCACTACATTTATTAGCCCGGTATTGGCCTCGATTGGCGCTTTATATTCCATTTCCCACCTCCTTACTCAAGCCAGGCATCGGAATATAGAACCTCGCCGGTAAGGACCCTGGCTGTCTTCACATAGTCAATTTCCTTTTGAGGCAGAGAAGAAAGGTCTATCTCCTCTCCATCCATAACTTTATAGATAAGGTTGACCACGTCTGGCATTTCACCTTTAATCAAACTCATAAATTCCTTATCTAAAGGGTCAGCGATTGCAGAATAAAGCCCGCACCTCTGTAGCATTACCACGTAGGTGCGATTGAGTAGTGGGCGAAGCTCTTTTGGTGCCCCGTTAGATATATTTGAGAGCCCTACTGTTGATTTAATCCCTGGCAAAACCTCGGGAATGATTTTGATGAATTCCAGAGTGATCTGAGCAAAACGTTGCCCCTCACCGGCAGTGCTTACAGGCATGACTATGGGGTCAACCCAGATATCCTCATTGGGAATTCCAAGCTCGTTAGCATAGGCAACTGTGTCCATGATGCTCTCTGTCTTCATTTCGACATCTGGAGGCATGCCACTGTCATTGATAACCGAAACTATCCCATCACAAGCATATTTTTTGACCAGGGGAAGCATCTGTTCTTTCGAGTCTTTCTTCCCCGAAGCAGAGTTGATCAAAGGCCTTTTCTTGCAAAGAGGGAGACCTGCTTCCATGGCTACCGGGTTCATTGTATCAAGGGACAAAGGCAAGTCGGTAACGTCTTGAACTGTGTTTATCACCCATTGTATAGTCTCCTCAGTATTCTTAGTTAACGGGCCAAGGTTCAAGTCGATATAATCAGCCCCAGCTTGAACTTGACCTTTGACCAAATCCTGGATTGGTTTGGAATCACGTTCTTTTATCGCCTGATTTACTGCCCCTGCTATAACGTGTATATTCTCACCAATGATAATCATCCTCTCCTCCAGGTTTTTGATTTACCAAACCCACTATTTTATACAAGAATATTCTTCGTGTCAATTCGCTTCCTTGAACACTAAAGCGCCAACAGGGCAAACTTTTACACACTCACCACAGTCCTGGCAACCGGATTCGGCGATAGGTACGTTTCCGAAGGTGGTGACCACTCGCCTAAAGCCACGATAGGCAAAATCAATAACCCCCAGGCCGAGTTTCTCCTGGCATACCCACACGCACTTGCCACAAAGTACACACTTATTAGGATCGTAGATAAATACGGGGCTGCTGGAATCTATGGGTAGCTCAGGTAGGATTTTCTTGAACCTCTTTGTCTTAAGCTTCACACCCAGATGTTTGGCAATCTTCTGTACCTCACAGCGACCACTTTTAGGGCAATGGGCACAATCTACAGGTAGACTTGATAGGAGCAGCTCGAAAGAGGTACGGGCTAGGTTCAAGGCTTTCGACTCTTTGGTATTAACCACCATTCCTTCTTCCACCGGCACAGTGCACGCTGTAACCGGCATATCCTTACCTTCTACCTCCACAAAACAGAGACGACAGGAGGCAAAAGGCTCACTCCTTTCCCGAATGGCACAAAGATTGGGTATGTAAATACCGTTGTCCAAAGCCACCCAGAGAAGACTCTCACCCTCAATGGTTCTTATTTCTTTGCCATTAATGGTTAAAGAGACGCTCTTTGTTTTTACCAACACCCTCACCTTTATGCTCTCCCTTCAAGGGAGAGGAAGTTGTAGCGCCGAAATCTATCTTCTTAAGTTAAGTCTATCGCACCTTAGAAAAGCCCTTGTACTTTACCAGTCTTTGTGTCGATGTCTACCTTTCTAAAGGCCGGATCGGAGCTGGTCCCCGGCATTAAGCTGATGGCCCCGGCGCAGGGGCAGAGGAATTTCGCTCCGGAATAAATCAACACATCGCGGATAGGCAGCGTCCATCCTTTAGGAACGCCCTTAATTGCTGGGTCGTGTGTCAGACTCAGGTGAGTCTTCACCATCATGGTGGCGTAATCATCATATTTGGGGTCATTCTCAAGCATTTTAGCCTTGGCTTCAGCATCAGGAGTCCACGACACGCCATCGGCTCCATAAACCACTTTGGCGATCTTGTCCACCCGCTCCCGTAACTTCATTTCCGTGGGGTAGAGGAACTTGAAATCGGTCTTATCTTCACAAGCTTCCATTACCGCATCTGCCAGCTCCAAGGCGCCATCGCCGCCATTGGCCCAGTGAGAAGACACGGCACAGCGTGCCCCAGCCGCCTCAGCCGCCTTTCGCACCATGGCGATCTCTTCCTTCGTGTCAGTGTGGAAGGAGTTGATGCACACCACAGGATTTATTTCTGATGTCCTGATGGTGTTGATGTGATGCAGCATGTTAGGGAGGCCTTTCTCCAATAGCCCCAGATCTTCCTTGGTGTAGGAATCGGGCAGGGGCAGACCAGCCACAACCTTGGGCCCACCGCCATGCATCTTCAGTGCCCTGATGGTCGTGGTGAGCACCGACACATGCGGCTTGAGACCGCTGAAGCGGCATTTTACGTTCCAGAATTTCTCAAACCCGATGTCTGCAGCAAAACCGCTCTCGGTAACATGATAGTCAAACATCTTCAGCCCGATGCGGTCACCGATGATGGAGGATTGTCCCACGGCGATGTTGGCAAAGGGTCCGGCATGCACCATACAAGGCTGGTACTCCACCGTAGACATCAGTGTAGGGTTGATGGTGTTGCGCATCCAGGCGGTCATGGCGCCTCCTACCTCCAGGTCACCAGTGGTAACGATATTGCCCTTTTTATCGAAAGCTACGGTAATTTCATCCATCCTCTGGCGCAGGTCTGCCAGATCCCTGACTATGGACAGCATGGCCATAAGTTCGGAACCCACAGCGATACCGAACTTGGACTGCATTGCGTATCCATCCATGCGTCCGCCGAGGCCTATGACAATGTTTCTGAGGCTCTGGGCACAGAAATCCATAATCCAGCCCATCTCCACTCTGGTGGGGTCGATGTCCAGGCGGCGCATCCTGCTGCGCTTGGCCAGCTCCCCGTCGTCGTAATTGCGCTCGTGCTGCATTCTGGCGGTAAGCGCCACCATGGCCAGGTTATGAGCATTCATTATGTCGTTGATGTCGCCGGTAAGGCCCATGGAGAACTCAGTCATGGGAATAAGCAAAGCATTGCCACCGCCGGCAGCGGTTCCCTTGATATTCATGGTGGGACCACCCGAGGGCTGACGTATACAACCGCCCGCATTCTTACCCCGCTTGCCCATCCCCTCTAAAATACCCATCGTAGTCGTTGTTTTTCCTTCACCCAATGGCGTAGGAGTAATGGCGGTTACCTCGATGTACTTACCATCAGGCTTGTCCTTGAGACGCTCGATGATCTTCAGGAAATCGAGCCTGCATAATCTCCCATAAGGCATGACTTCATCCTTTTGCAGGTTCAGTCTTTCCCGCCATTCATCAGAGGTCGGCATGTTCTTTTCAGCCGCTTCTGCGATCTGCCAATCTTTCATTTTTGTTGCGTCGTAAGGCATAGTAACCTCCTTTTATAATTTTTAAGAACCTGGCTTGAACTAGCAAAGCACAATCTTAGCCACCCGCTTGCCTTTCTGCTGCCGTCACTGTGTTGACCAGTAGCATGGTGACGGTCATAGGCCCAACTCCTCCAGGGACAGGTGTAATTGCCTCAGCCTTTTCCTTCACAGTGTCAAAATCTATGTCTCCTATAGTTCTTTTCCCTGACTTAGTTGATGGGTCATCAATCCAATTAGAGCCAAAATCTATGGCAATCACGCCGTCCTTCACCATATCGGCAGTGAGAAACTTTGGCTTGTCTACCGCAACTACTACTACATCTGCCCGACGAGTGTAAGCGACTAGATTTGGCGTGGAGGGGTGACAAAGGGTTACATTGGCTCCTACTTTCTCCTGCGCCAGTATAGATGCTAAAGGCTTCCCCACCAGATTATCCATATTCACAATCACCACTTCCTTATCTTTAAGGTCACTATATCCGGTTCGAACCAGTATCTCCCAAATACCGATTGGCGTTGCGGGAAGAAATGCCTCTTGCCCCATCCAAGCCTTGCCCACATTCATAGGATGAAATCCATCCACATCTTTTTCAGGAAGAACGAGGTTTAAAGCTTTACTTTCATCTAAATGCCCTGGCATAGGGAGTTGAATAAAAATGCCATGGACTCCGATATCCTTATTAAGACGTTCAATTTCCTTAAGCAAATCTTTTTCCTTTATATCCGGAGGTAACCTCACCATTTTTGAGTTGATGCCTACATCCCCACTTGCCTTTTCCTTAAGTCCAATATAACTTGCTGAACCCGGATCTTCACCCACGAGAATGCCAGCAAGCCCTGGGGTTATCCCCTTCTGTTTAAGTTTACTTACCCTCCCTTTAAGCTCTTCTCTGATCTCAGCCGAAAGCTTCCTGCCATCAAGTATCTCAGCACTCATCTTTGTTAAACTCCTGTGGCGAACTCGGCAGCCTTAATAGTGTTCTCCATTAACATAACCGAGGTTACTGGGCCAGTTCCTCCAGGAACGGGTGTTATTGCCGCCGCCTTTTCTTTAACACCCTCAAAGTCCACATCTCCCACTATTTTGGTCTTTCCCGTTTCAGGGTCCTTCATCGGGTTTATACCTACGTCTATCACTGCTGCTCCTTCCTTGACCATATCAGCGGTTACAGATTTGAGTCTCCCCATAGCAACGATGAGGATATCTGCCTCTCTAGTCACTGAGGCGAGGTCCTTGGTTCCAGTGTGGCAGATAGTAACCGTAGCATTAGCTCCAACTTTCTTCTGCATGAGAATAGCAGCAAGAGGCTTGCCCACGATATTGCTCCGACCACAGATGACCACTTTTTTCCCGGCAGGGTCATGCCCACTTCGTATGAGTAGCTGCTGCACTCCGTATGGTGTGGAAGGGAAAAACGTCTCCTCGCCCAGAAGCAACTTGCCTGTGCTTATCGGATTAGTCCCGTCAACATCCTTGTCAGGTGATATCTTGCTTTCTGCACTTAGAGCGTTCAAGTGCTTGGGGAGAGGAAGTTGAAGGATAATACCATGAAACTCTGCGTCCTGGTTGAGTTCCTCAATCTTTTCTTCCAGCTCCTCTTGCTTGATTTCGGAGGATAACTTTATTACCTGGGTATGTACTCCACAAGCCTCACCCTCTCTCTCTATCATACGGATATATGAGAGGGAGGCTGGGTCTTCCCCCACAAGTATAACCGCCAGGCCAGGTGTCATCTTCCTTTCCTCGAGTTTAGCAACCCTCTCTTTCAGTCCTTCTCGGATTTCTTCAGCTATTTTCCTTCCGTCAATTATCTCTGCTGGCATTTTAACCCCCTTAGCCATGGTTCTTTTATTCTTTCCTTACGAATCTCCTGACCAACAGGCACCAATGCATAATAAATATCTCTCACCTCGGTGACGACCTCCCCACTGGAATTAAGAAAGCAATAAGATCGGCCATTAGAGGTGAGGATATGATATTTCCAGTATGCGGAAAATCTAACGCAACTGCTGGACTGGTACTAGGATTGGCATCTACGCAAAGAATGCAATAATGAGACTCAACGAAAGTTCTACAAAAGCGGGATACTAATAAAGTGTTTCCTGCACATCCTTTCCTGTTGGTAGCAGTCCTCATTGCACAATCTGGCTATTTTATTCCATCCAGAGGAAGATGTCAATATGAACTGGGAGAATCTTTTCCCAAAATTTGGCTCTTCCTCAAGAGGAATTGAAGACGTCCTGAAAGCTTAAGGTTAGCAACTATTTCATTAAAGGTCTTACAGTAACAGCACATACCTTTAACTCTGGGATTTTGGATATCGGGTCTAGCTTGGGATTAGTGAGGATATTAGCAGGGCTTTCAGCAAAATGGAAAGTCATAAACACCACTCCGGGAGGTGATGCCTCAGTTACCTTAGCTTTGGTGATGACTTCACCACGTCGAGAGCTAACTTTAACTTTATCATCTTGGGTTATGCCAAGTTGTGAAGCATCCCTGGGGTTAATTTCCACTGTACTTTCGGGCTCTATGTTATTAAGCCCGACCACCTTACGCGTCATTGTCCCGGTATGGAAGTGATACAAACTACGTCCTGTGGTGAGAATCAAAGGATAGTTTTCATCTGGCAACTCCGCTGGGGGAACATATTTTAATGGGACAAATCTGCCTTTACCCCTGACAAAAGTATTTACATGGAGTATCGGTGTACCTGGATGGTCATCGGTAGGGCAAGGCCATTGGAGCCCACCGTTCTCTAACCTCTGGTAACTTATGCCACCGTAGCTAGGAGTAAGATGGCGAATCTCCTCCATTACGTCAAAGGGGTGGCTGTAATTAAAGCCTTTAGCTCCTGACCTTTTTGCTACTTGGCAAATGATCCACCAGTCAGGCCTAGAATCGCCAATTGGCTTAATAGCCTTCCTTACTCGCTGCACCCGACGCTCGGTGTTAGTGAAGGTGCCATCTCTCTCAGCAAAGCTTGCCGCTGGTAAGACAACATGGGCAAACTTTGCTGTCTCGGAAAGGAAAATATCCTGAACCACAAGAAACTCAAGTTTAGCTAGCGATTCCCAGACATGCCTGATATCAGGATCGCTTAATGCCGGGTTCTCACCAACGAGGTATAGTGCTTTTATCTCTTTCCGGTAGGCGGCTTCAAGCATCTCAATCAAGGTTAGCCCTGGAGACGCAGGTAACGAGCACCCCCAGGCGGTTTCAAATTTCCCTCTTATAGCTGGGTCGGCTACCGCCTGGTAGCCAGGATAGACATTGGGTAGGGCACCCATATCGCAAGCGCCTTGCACATTGTTTTGACCCCTGAGTGGATTGACCCCGGTTGAGCGCTTGCCTACGTTCCCGGTGAGCATTGCCAGGTTGGCAGTAGCCATCACATTGTCATGACCATGGGAACTCTGGGTGATACCCATGGCATAAAGGATAGTGGCTGGGCTATTGACGGCAAACATACGGGCTGCTTGAGCTATATTGTCACGTGGTACTCCGGTGACGGACTCAACAAAATCGAGATCAAAATCATTTAATGACTGTTTAAAAGCATCAAAGTTTTCACATCTCTCCTCAATAAAGACTAAGTCAAGCAGTCCCTCGTCCACTATAACCCGCATCATCCCCATAAGCAAGGCTACGTCTGTGCCAGGCTTATGCTGCAGCCAGAGACTAGCAAAGTGGCAGAGGTTGATCTCGCGAGGGTTAGCTACGATGAGCTTTGCCCCATTATCTACTGCTCTTTTCACCTCACGCCCGATCACAGGGTGGTTTTCCGTAGTGTTAGTGCCAATAGCTAAAATGCAAGCGGCGTCGCCAATTTCGTTGATGGAGTTAGTCATAGCTCCACTCCCAAAAGTTTGGACAAGGCCAGTGACAGTGGGAGCATGACAAAGTCGGGCGCAGTGGTCCACATTATTGGTGCCGAAACAGGTTCGAACGAACTTCTGAAACAGGTAGTTTTCCTCATTAGTACATTTAGCCGAGGACAATCCGGCCAAAGCGTCACTTCCATACTTGTCCTTTAATTCCTTAAATCTTGTGGCAATCAAATCTAGAGCTTCATCCCAGCTTGCCTCTTCAAATTTTCCATTGCGTTTTATTAAGGGGGTAGTGAGGCGATCCGGGTGGTGAACGTAGTCAAATCCAAAGCGTCCTTTAACACAGAGATTCCCCTTGTTATCCGACCCATCTTCAACCCCGTAAATCTTTACAATCCGGTTATCCTTGATATTCAATTCAATCTGACAACCAACCCCACAGTAAGGACAGGTAGTTTGCACTTTTCTGAATTCCCAGCTTCTCCCTTGAAAACGAGCTAGTTTTTCAGTTAATGCGCCTGTGGGGCAGGCTTGAATGCAAGCTCCACAAGAGACACAGCCGCTCTGGGCCAATGGCCAGTTCAAATCAGCGACGATAATTGTTTTACTGCCCCGATCGGCGAAACTTAATATTCCCTGACCAGCAATCTCAGCGCAGGCGCGGACACACCGCCCACAAAGAATACATTTATTTGGATCCCTCAATATTACCTCGCTGGAATCATCAATTGGCTCAACCAGCTTATTAATTGGAAGACTAATTTTATCAATGCCGTATTGGTAAACCAGATTTTGCAACTCACAATTGCCATTCTGCTCACAAACCAAGCAATTATGCTCGTGCTCGGATAAGATCAGCTCTAGAATTAATCGGCGATACCTCTCCAATCTTTCAGTGTGTGTCTTAACTACCAATCCATCTTTTGCTGGGTAGGTACAAGCTGGCATCACCCTTCTTTCCCGCTCAATCTCCACTACACACATTCTGCAGGCACCTACATCCGATAAACCGTCTTTGTGACAGAGGGTGGGCACATAAATGCCATTAGCTTTACAAACATCTAAGACAGTGTCTCCTTCCTCCCCTTTAACCTGCCTACCGTCGATAGTTAAGCTTATTTCGTTCATTTTTCTTCTTAAACCTCAAGGTCGCATCTCAAGCATCTTCTGGCCTCTTCCATTGCTTCCTCTGGGCTATATCCTGAGACTGCTTGCTTAAAGGAAGCTACCCTTTCCTTAGGCTCAATTTCTGAAATCCTAACCTTGGCTTTCTCTTGAGTTTCTTCCTCAGTGGGTAATATAGAGGGAATGGCGATTGGTTCATACCCATCACGCTCAACCAAGGGCGAGAGTTCCTTTCCTTGGAGCCATCTTCTTATTGAGGAGGCTGCTCTCTGTCCAGCGGCAATCGCTTCAACTACTGTCGCAGCACCAGTTACTGCATCTCCGCCGGCAAAAATCCCTTTCTGCTCAGTGGCTAAAGTTCGAGGGTCGGCGATGATAGTACCTCCCCTACCTATCTTAAGCTCCCCATCCTTAATCAGAGAGGTGTCTGGCCTTTGCCCGATAGCCTCGATAACCATATCAACGGCTACTTTATATTCAGACCCCTCGATAGCGTAAGGCGTTCTCCGGCCACTTCTATCAAATTCTCGAAGCTCCATGCGAACAAGCTCCAATTCAGAAACTCTACCATTATCGCCCAAAATCTTGGTAGGAGTGGTTAAGCAATGAAGATGCACGCCTTCCTCCTCTGTAGACAGAACCTCCTCTTCGATAGCTGGCATGTCTTTCTTCTCTCGGCGATAGAAGATATATACCTCGTCAGCACCCTTTCTTAGAGCTACTCTCGCTGAGTCGACCGCGGTATTACCTCCCCCGATAACTGCAACTTTCTTCCCCACCCTTACTTCTTTCCCTAAATTAACCTCTCTTAGGAACTCGATAGCCTCATAAACACCTTCTAAATCTTCACCTGGGATGCCCATTCTTGCCCCTTCATGAGCTCCAATGGCGATAAATATTGCTTTGTAGCCATCCTTCAAGAGAGATGTCACGTCATCAATACGACTGTTTTGCTTTATTTCCACGCCTAGCTTCCTGACATCTTCAACCTCTTTTTTCAGGACATCTTTAGGAAGGCGATACTCAGGAATGCCAACAGCAAGCATACCGCCAGCTTCAGGGAGAGCTTCAAATACGGTTACCTGATAACCATATATGGCAAGATCCCAGGCTGCGGATAACCCTGCTGGACCTGACCCAATTATAGCTACCCTTTCTTCCCTTTTTTCCTTTATTTCAGGGATGTATTCAACGTTATGCTCTAAGGCCCAGTCGGCAGCAAACCGCTTAAGATGTCTGATAGCTACCGGCTCATCAACTTGAGCTCGCCTGCATTTAGCTTCACAGGGATGATGACATACTCTCCCTACAACCATTGGGAAAGGGAGCTTCTGCTTGATCAAACGATAAGCTTCATCAGATTTTCCTTCCTTAATTAGGGCCGCATACCCAAAACAATCAAGACCTACAGGACATGTGTGCTGACAGGGGGCTCTAAAGAGTGCTGCGCAAACGGTAGCGGGGCATTTTTTGTCGATGATGTGGGCCTCGTATTCCTCCCTGAAGTGCCTGATGGTGCTCAACACCGGGTTCGGGGCAGTTTGCCCTAAGCCACACAGGGAAGCCTCAGCGACCATTGAGGCTAATTCCTCCAAGGTATCGAGGTCTTCCATTTTCCCTTCACCTTGAGAAATCCTTTCGAGGATTTCTAGCATTTTGGGAATCCCTACTCGACAGGGAGTGCACTTGCCACAGGACTCATCTTTGGTGAACTGGAGGAAAAACCTCGCCATATCCACCATACAACTATCTTCATCCATCACGATGAGACCGCCGGAACCCATGATTGCCCCCAGGCCAGTAACGGATTCATAATCGACGGGGGTATTTATATGTTCCAACGGAATAACGCCGCCAGAAGGCCCCCCTATCTGCACTGCCTTGAATCTCTTCCCCCCAGGGGGGCCACCGCCTATATCGAAGACTACATATCCCAGTGAACTTCCCAGAGGGACTTCAGCAATTCCAGATCTGCTTATCTTGCCTACTAAGCAGAAGGTCTTCGTCCCTGCGTTCCCTTTAGCGCCAATACTGCTATACCAATCCCCGCCATTCAAGATGATCCGAGGGATATTGGACCAGGTTTCCACATTATTTAGGACAGAGGGCTTATCGAAAAGCCCTTTATTCGCTGGAAAAGGAGGCCGCTGCTGGGGGTTGCCCCGCTTTCCCTCAATAGAAACCATTAGAGCGGTCTCCTCCCCACAGACGAAAGCGCCAGCGCCCGGGAAGATATCGATATCGAAGCTGAAACCTGTACCTAAGATGTTTTCCCCTAAGAAACCATACTCCCTAGCCTGGTGGATGGCATGGCTTAGGGTCTCGTTGGCAAGAGGATATTCAGCCCGAACATAAGCATAACCCTGGCGAACGTTTCCAATAGCATAGGCTCCAATAGCCATCCCCTCAATCACCGAATGGGGGTTGCCCTCCAGAACCGAGCGGTTCATAAAGGCTCCTGGGTCACCCTCATCACCATTGCAAAGCACAAATTTCTCCTCCCCAGCGGCACTATGAACAAATCCCCACTTCATCCCTGTGGGGAAGCCTGCCCCACCTCGCCCCCTCAACCCCGACTTAGTAACCTCCCCCAAAACTTCCTCAGGCCTCATTTCAGTTAATGCCTTAATTAAAGCCCGATAGCCATCATAGGCAATGTATTCCGCAATATTCCATGGATCGATCAAACCATTAAGGTGCATCACCACCCTTGTCTGCCCCTTATAGAAATCTATCTCATGGTTAAACGGGATAGACTTCCCAGTTACAGGGTCTTTATATAGGAGCCTTTCCACAATCTCACCATTGAGCAAATGCCTTTCCACAATCTCGCTTGCATCCTCCGCTCGCACCTCAGTGTAGAGTACATCGCTGGGAGTGATAATCACATTAGGTCCTTTTTCACAAAAGCCTCGACAACCAGTTTTCACTACATTAACCCTACTTTGCAGGCCATTACTTTTAACAGCATCCCTGAAGGCATCCTCCGCCTCTGCCGAACCTGCCGCAGTGCATCCAGTCCCTCTACAAACTAAGATATCAACTTGAGGGGCTTCTTTAATCTTAGTGTAGTCAAGGTCTTCACGCACCGCGAGGAGAGGCCTTACCCTCCCCTTGATTTCGTCTAGAGCTTTCAAGGAATCAACCTTTTTCACCTTTTAACCTCCTACTCATAATGGCTCAGTAATTCCCTTACCTTTGTTGATTTTACCTTCCTATGAACAGCGCCCGCTACAGTCATCACCGGAGCCAAGGCACAAGCACCTAGACATCGGACAGTTTCCAAAGAAAACTTGCGATCAGGAGTGGTTCCCTCAGGCTCAAGCCCATACTCTTTCTTCAAGGCACCTAGAATGCTTTGCCCTCCCCTCACATAACAGCAGGTACCCATGCACACCTGGATTAGATACTTGCCCCTGGGAACCATGGTAAAAAAATGATAAAAGCTAACTATCCCATATACTTCGCTTAACTGAACCTTTAGTCCTCGAGAAATGATCTTCAGCACCGGTGGGGGCAGATAACCAACCAGCCCCTGTACCTGCTCTAAGACACGGATCAGGGCGCCCGCTTTCCCTCGGTTCTCATCAATTATCCTCTGGATTTGCTGAGACCATTTTTCTGCTTCCCTAGCCTCTTCATCCACTTGCACATTTGATGTACTTTCCATCCTAAACTCCCCCTTAATTTCTGGTAAAACATTGCTCTACAATCTTTAGCGAGCTAGAAAGCGACTTCAACTCCGTCCATGATTAATTCCCTGTCTGCAACCAACCTGAGAGGAAGAAGAACGTTTATATTCATCCCAAGGCCACATTGGGTTACGTTGAACCAATCTCCTGCAATACAAGATTTACAACCTTTGGAATAGTTTCCTCCACCGTCCTTGTCATTTCTTCGGTAAACTTCGTCACCTCTTCAACTTCTACTGCAAATATTACTATTTTTTTGGCATTTGCTCGGCTAAAAGCTTTTTGCCAATTTCAATTCCAGTGGCAGGTAGCACAATACCAGATATAAGGACTATTTAACACTATTTCCCTCATCCCAAGATTTACCATTCTGGCCATCTTCCTCGGATCATACTCAGGGAATATCTCGTGGATAGGGCATCCTGCTGTGCAGGTTCCGCATGAAAAACAGGCAGTCATATCACAAGCAGCCTCATGGGTTATTACCTCGAGCTTAAAATTTGGATTGAGTTCTGATACTCGAATTGGTTTACCAAGCATTGTTAAAACCTTGGTAGAATTACATCCCTCGTCAATGTCCCCTTAAGAAGCCAGCATCAATAGTCTCTAAATACTAAATGGATAAATCTGGCAGAAATAGAAGAAAGACGGATAACCAAATCGGCATATCCATCCTTCTTCTGACCACAACCTGCGCATTGTAAGCCTTCATCTAAGCTGATGTCAAATCGCCCTGGCCCAGAGTACTACGCGCACTAGCTCGTGGAGATATTGAGGCATAGCTGATGTTGGCTGCTTCGGATTCTTATATACCAACTCTTGATACATGCCATTTATTGCAACCTGTTGCAATAAATCTTGACAGTATGTTACTATTCCATTTTATATGAGCTGCGATAAAGTTCTACGAGAGAAAGGCTACCGCTTAACTCCACAGCGCATGCTGGTCAGTGAAGCTCTCCATAATGCCAATAACCACATTAGCGCTGAGGAAATTTTCGAGCAACTGCATGCTCGTTATCCTTACAGCAATATTTCCACCGTTTACCGAACGCTGGAGCTAATGAAAAGGTTAAATTTAGTCACTGAAACTGACTTTGGAGAAGGGCGAGTTCGCTATCATGTTGCTGAAAAGGGGCACCACCATCATCTAGTCTGCCGCACCTGCGGCAAGACAATTGATTTAAACGAACTTATGCTAAACCCGCTAAAAGGTACCTTGCTTCGAGATTACGCTTTTGAAGCCGATCTGAGGCACTTAGCCATTCCCGGGGAGTGCGGTGATTGTCGTAAGAAAAGAGGGCGATATTAGCTATGAGTGACATTCAGGGAAGATTGCACATTTTGCTCGATTATTGGATTGAGCACAATCGTGAACATGAGCAAGAGTTTCGCGAATGGGCTGATAAGATTGCCTTCTTATCCAAGGAGGTAGCGCAACAGCTACAAGAAGCAGCTGGCAGAATGGCTGCAGCTTCCAACAACCTGGAGAAAGCACGACAGGTATTAGCGAAGAACAAGGAGGGAGATTAAGATGTGTCTAGCCAAAGTTTACGAAGTTACAGAAGACGGTGACCCTATCATAGAAGATATCGCATATATGCTTATTGATGGCAATCGAGTGGAAATAGAGACCCTGTTTGGGGAAAGGAAAGTTTTTCAGGGCAAGGTGCGCCAGGTTGATTTCGTGAAGTCCAGGGTGGAATTAGAAAAAGAATAATTTTTTGGGGTTGATTGCAATTAATTGCAAATGCACCTAATATTAAAAACGAGGTTTAAATGCATATACCTGACGGTTTTATTAGCGCACCAGTAGCAACAGCTGGCATCGTTGTAGCTGCCGGTTGTATAGCTTACGCTGTTAAGGCGACAAATAAAAAAATGGGAGAGAAGCAAATCCCGCTGATGGGAGTATTGGCTGCCTTCATCTTTGCTGCTCAGATGCTTAATTTTCCCATAGCAGGAGGCACATCGGGACATCTTATCGGGGCTGCTTTAGCCGCTATTCTTTTAGGTCCCTGGGCAGGAATATTGATAATGACTTGTGTACTGGCGGTTCAATGCCTGGTTTTTCAAGATGGTGGGCTCTTTGCCTTAGGGGTCAATATCTTTAATATGGGAATTGTTGCCAGTTTTGTCGGTTATTATGTTTATCGAGGTAGTGCACTTTTCGGCGGGCAGAAGAGGAGAACATTGATTGGCGGAGGTTTAGCTGCATGGTCTTCAGTGGTGATAGCATCTATTGCCTGTGCCTTTGAGCTAGCCATTTCGGGCACGGTACCACTAGGGGTAGCTCTACCGGCGATGGCAGGCGTTCATGCCTTTATTGGTATAGGTGAGGGCATGATAACTGCCGCGGTGCTCAGCTTAATTATGGCTACCAGAGCTGACCTGCTGGAATTACAAAAGGCTTAACGGAGGATTAAATGAAGTTTAAATGGTGGCATGGTGTTTTGATTTTAGCTTTGTTTTTAGCCCTATTATCTCCTTTGGCTTCGTCCTCTCCTGATGGATTAGAGAGAGTAGCCGAGGACAAGGGATTTATGGAAACGGCTCGTGAAGCTGTTTTTGAAATCATCCCTGACTATGTGCTGCCAGGGGTGGGAAATGAAGCCGGAGCGACGATTTTGGCTGGCATAATTGGCACGCTCATGCTCTTTGGCATTGGTTATGGCTTAGCTCAGCTATTAAAGGCTAAAAGGTGAAACATAGTTTTATTGATCAATATAGTGACTTAGACAGTCTAATCCACAGGCTTGACCCACGAACCAAGCTCATTACTAGCCTGGCTTTCATTGTGGCTGTGGTGCTGACACCAGTTAGTAATTGGCGAGTTTTTGCCTTTTACTTCTGTCTTATTGCTGCCTTGCTCATTATCTCCAAGTTGCCACCCCTTTATGTCCTAAAGCGGTCTTTGGTAATTTTCCCCTTTGTACTGTTGATTGCTATTTTCATCCCGTTTTTCAAGCAGGGCGAGGTAGCTGGCAGCTACAATATCTGGCTGTGGCAGGTCTCGGTAACCTATGATGGACTGTTCATTCTGGCGAACGTAGTGGTCAAGGCCTGGCTCTCTATCCATAGTTTGATTTTGCTTTCAGCGACAACAAAGTTTACCGAGCTGCTCAAAGGCTTGAGGCAATTGAGTGTGCCTAAAGTTATAGTATTAATTCTTTCTTTTATGTACCGCTATGTTTTCGTTTTAGTCGACGAAGTGATGCGAATGCGGCGGGCACGTGACAGTCGCAACTTTGGTGGTAACCGACTACATCAGTTAAGGACTATCGGCAATATGATTGGCACTCTATTTATACGGAGTTACGAAAGAGGTGAAAGAATTTATGCTGCCATGCTATCCCGGGGTTTTGATAGCAATATTCGCAGCCTGCGCCAGTTAAGTTTCAAAAAAGTCGATGCTTATTTTGGCGCTGCTTTTGGCCTTGCCCTTATTGCTTCAGCCATCATCTTTTGGTCGCTTTAAAAGGTTATGGATAAGGTTGTAGATATCGAAAATCTTTCCTTCTCTTATCCCGATGGGCATCAGGGACTCAAAGATATTAATTTGGCTGTTTATCCCGGTGAGAATCTGGCGGTGATTGGTCCCAATGGTGCTGGCAAGTCAACGCTCTTGCTTCATTTTAATGGTATCCTTCATGGTAATAGCATGGTGAGGATTTGTGGGCTGCCTGTAGAGGAGAAAAATTTGAAGGAGATAAGAAGAAACGTTGGTCTGGTATTCCAAGACCCTGAGGATCAGCTCTTTTCGCCAACCGTCTTTGATGATGTTGCCTTTGGTCCTATAAACATGGGCTATTCTGAATTAGAAGTCAAGCAGCGTGTGGCTCAGGCTCTGAAATGGGTGGGGATGGATGGCTATGAACAGCGTTCCCCTCATCACCTCAGCGTTGGCGAAAGGAAAAGGATTGCCATTGCTACTGTCCTTTCCTTGAATCCACAGCTTTTGGTCCTGGATGAACCTACCAGCAACCTCGACCCAAGGAGCAAGTGGTCTTTAATCGAGCTACTGAGGCAATTACCTATGACCAAGGTCATCGCCGCCCACGACCTGGAACTGGTAAGGGCTTTGTGTCAACGGACTATAATACTGGATGAGGCGAGGATAGTAGCTGATAGCACCACTACGAACATTCTGAATGACATCCCCTTGCTCAGAACTCATGGCCTTGCACCACAGGAAAAAGCTATTCAAGCTCCAGTCTGATATCCAGTGCTTTGGCTGAATGGGTAATAGCGCCCACCGAGATAAAATCAACACCAGTCTCGGCTACAAGTCAAGCTTTAAAGGCTATCCGAAAACTGGAATTTCAAGATTGCGAGGTAATGATGTGTAAAACTCGCCACCGTTTCTCTTATCTATGATCGGGGTGAGAGGATTTGAACCTCTGACCACCTGAACCCCATTCAGGTGCGCTACCAGGCTGCGCTACACCCCGTCGCCTTGCCCAGAACAATATGCTATCATAACAAAGCTAGTGTAACAATCACCGGCGAGGATGTGACTATTGGGCAAGAAGCAGGTAACAACCATACGAGTCCCTACAAAACGCCAGGAGGCAAAATGGCACCGGCAGAAGCGCATTCGTCGCATGATAATAATCGCTAGCACTATCTTCTTAGTCGGCATTATCAGCTATGCAGCCTACGGATATTATTACCAAAGCAAGCCCTTCAGCGAGAAAGTGATCACCGTAAATAATGTTTCCTTTAATATGAGATATTATGTAAATATGCTCGATGCCCAGACCAAACTGGAAGAAGTGGAACCAGATAGCATATACCTCTACAGCAATGCGGTTGCTCAATATATTGAAGATGCCGAAGTAATAAGGCAAGGAGCGAAAGACCTCAATATAACAGTAAGTCAAGAAGAGGTAGAGGAAACGATCAAGGAGCAACAATGGCCTAAGGGCAAAGTTTATCAAGATATAGTGGAGTTTCTGCTATTACAGGAAAGATTTGTAGAATATCTTGATTCTCAGTTGCCGGATGAAATGCTACAGGCAAACACCCAGGTGATCTTCGTGGAGAGCGAACAGGTGGCTAACAACGTGATAGACCAAGCTGAGAAAGGTGAAAACTTCACCGAGCTGGTCAGGGAATTCTCTTACGATAACATAACTAAACAGTATGATGGCAATTTAGGCTGGCTTCCCCTGGAATTAATGTCGCCAACTATGGCAGAGACCTTTAATCTCACCCCCGGTGAAATAAGCCAGCCCATCTACGATAATTCAACCAACAAAAGCGTTGGCTACTGGTTGATAAAGGTCAGTGAAAAAGACCCCGAGAAAGGGATAAATGTCAGCGCCATGCTATTAGGCAGCGAGCAAGAGGCTGTGCAAATCAAGACTGAACTGGATGCAGAAGGTAATTTTAGCGAACTTGCAAAGAACTACTCCCAGCACAGCAGCAAATATAAAGGTGGTGAGCTTGGCTGGTTCAAGGCGAATGAGACAAATGACTTCAGTGATGAGTTCGACGAAGTCGCTTTCCAGCTCTCTGTCGATGAAGTGAGTGAACCGGTCAAGGACGAAACTGTTAACACTGAAGGAGGCTGTTGGGTAGTCAAAGTTTTAGATAAACAACAGCGAGAGCTGGACGACAATGTCCGGGAAGTGCTAAAAAATAAACTCTACTTTGAGTGGCTTGAACAACAAAGAGAAAATAGCACTATTGAGAATAAACTTGATGCCACGAGGATGGCCTGGGCTGTAGCGGAAGTTATTAAACGAAGATAAATATGCAGACAAAGCAAGAAGTAAACATTGGCTTAATAGGTCTTGGAGTTGTAGGCAGTGGCGTAGCTCATGTTCTGCTGGAGAAGAAGGATAGTCTGGCTGAGCAATCAGGGGGACCTTTGATATTAAGGAAGGTGGCGGAAAAACGCTCTGTAGAACTTGAACCTGGATTACTGACCCAGAATGCCGAGGAGATTCTGACTGATCCACAAATAGACATAGTCATCGAGGTTATTGGTGGAGAACATCCCGCTACAGAATACATCAGGCAAGCTATCACCAATGGAAAGCATGTGGTTACCGCCAATAAGGAAGTAATTGCCAAACATGGATATGAGCTATTTTCGCTGGCTAAAGAAGCCAACGTTGAACTTCGCTATGAAGCAAGTGTAGGCAGCGGCATACCGCTCATTTCCTCTTTCCAGCAAGGCTTGGCAGCCAATGATATCTCAGCCATTTATGCCATCCTCAACGGCACCACCAACTACATCCTGACCAGAATGGCGCAAGAAAAACTGGACTTCCCCGCGGCTTTAAAACAAGCCCAGGAATTAGGTTATGCCGAGTCCGACCCTTCAAATGACATTGAGGGGATAGATACAGTCTATAAACTAGCCATCCTGGCTAACTTAGCTTTCCATACCAAGCTAGCCCCCCAGGAGATACACCATGAGGGGATTTCACACCTTGCTACTGAAGATTTCCTTTATGCTGAGGAATTCGGTTATGTAATAAAGCTCCTGGCAATCGCTAAGCGATACGGGAACACCATCGAGGCTCGGGTACACCCTGTTTTTCTGCCCAGGGATTCTCAATTGGCTAAAGTAGATGGTGTTTATAACGCCATTCAAGCAGAAGGAGACCTTGCTGGCAAATTGCTCTTCTACGGAGAAGGAGCAGGAGGAATGCGAGCTTCCAGTGCTATTGTTGCCGATGTATTGACCATAGCTAGAAATAAGCGTCTGGGGATAACTGTCACCCCAGAAACAGGGATAAATCAAGGGCTAATCATCAAGCCAATGGCAGATGTGGAGACACGGTATTACTTCAGGCTGGATGTAGCTGACCGTCCTGGAGTTTTAGCTCAAATCTCCAAGGTTTTGGGGGATAATTCCATCAGTATTTCGTCGGTGATCCAGAAAGAGAGCGCCCGAGCAATTCAGGCTGCCGAGATAGTCATCATGACCTACCCGGCAAACGAGAACGCAGTGCAGAAAGCTGTCGAACAATTAAAATTGGTAACTGTGGTAAACGAAGTGAGTAGCTTTATCAGGGTTGAGGAATGAAGCAAGGTGTTCTTGCTAGATACCACCACCTGTTGCCCATCACCCCGGCTACCCCTATAGTCACACTTGGCGAGGGAGATACCCCCCTGGTAAGGTCTCGAACACTGGAGAAAGAACTTGGATGTGGGGAACTCTATTTTAAATTGGAAGGATGTAATCCCACGGGCTCATTTAAAGATCGCGGCATGGTGGTAGCAGTAGCCAAGGCAGCGGAAAGTGGCAGCTCCACCATTATTTGTGCTTCCACCGGCAATACCAGTGCTTCAGCGACTGCCTATGGAACCCGCTTTGGAATGAGGACTATCGTTGTCATCCCTAAAGGGAAAATAGCTATGGGAAAGCTAGCTCAAGCCATTGTTTACGGCGCCCAGATAGTGAGCATAAGAGGCAACTTCGACCAAGCGCTGCAAATAGTCCGTTCCCTGACCGAAAAACACCCCGTTACCCTGGTTAACTCGCTCAATCCAAATCGCATCGAAGGTCAGAAAACAGCTTCATTCGAAATCATCGATGATCTAGGGGATGCTCCAGATTATCTATTTATTCCTGTCGGCAATGCCGGGAACATAACCGCTTACTGGAAGGGATTCAAAGAATACCACCGCATTGGCAAGGCAAGCCATACCCCAAAGATGATGGGCTTTCAAGCTGCTGGCGCCGCACCCATAGTTCAGGGCAAACCGGTTAAATACCCCAAGACTATCGCCACTGCTATCCGCATTGGCAACCCTGCCAGCTGGGAGAAAGCAACGGCAGCAAGAGATGAATCTGGCGGCATCATAGACTTGGTGACCGACGATGAGATTTTGAACGCTTATAGATTATTAGCAATCAAGGAAGGCGTTTTCGGCGAACCGGCGTCAGCCGCCTCGGTAGCGGGACTCATCAAGCTGGCAAAGAAGCAGAATTTCTCAGATAAGAAAATAGTTTGTATTATCACCGGAACAGGATTAAAAGACCCCAATGTGCCCCGTCGATATGCTCAACCACCAACAGAACTGGCCGCCAACCTGAGTATAGTGGAAGATTTTTTGTTCAAGGACTAAAAATCTACAGGGCAGTTCACCGGCTATCCCCTTTCGATTCCTCTTTGTTTCCTGTCCTGGCCTTGCCTTTATCGGGTGCTTCCTTTTCTCCTCTTCTATTATCAGTGACATAGAATCCACTACCCTTAAAAATTATCGGCACTGGGGAAAATAGCCGCTTTGCCTTGGCTCCGCAGCGAGTGCAAAAAACGGGCGAATTATTATCACTGAACTTCAGTTTAACCTCGAACCTAAATTTACACTGCGGACATTGATATTCATACGTAGGCAATATACTCACTCTCCTTTTACAGTCACATGCTTAATTTTCAAGCTATTTAGAATTAACTGGCTTCCGCCTAAAGGGCATTGTTGGTGGCTTTTATATATAGGCATAATCAACCTGTTATACTAGCAATTTAATTAGCAATCTGCAACAATGACTGCTAATTATTTTAGCTTGTACTAGAGTAAAATTCAAATTTCTCAGCCAAAATGGATTATAATGATTCCCAAAAATGAAGGAGACCCAGCTATGGAGAAAACAGCCACAGAAGGCATCGGCAAATTCAGTCATCATTATCCTAAATTGGCAGCTATAGTCACTGCTAGTTTTGAAGAGAAAGACAATGCCATGACTGCAGCATGGCATAGTTCGATCTCCATCAATCCTCCTATTTACGGCGTCTCTATCTCCCCCAAAAGGTTTACCTACCAGCTTATCAGCCAAAGCAAGGAATTCGGCATTAATTTCATCCCTTTTGAAAAAGCTCATTTGGCTGCCTCTCTTGGTGGAACTTCGGGGCAAAAGATAGACAAGTTCCAAAAGCTTAACATCTCAAAAGAGAAGCCGCTAAAAACCAGCGTTCCTTTGTTGAAGGACGCCTATGCTTCCTACGAATGCAAGCTTTTAGATAGCAAAATTTATGGCGACCATGTTTGGGTAGTCGGTGAGATTGTCGCTGTACACTTCCAAGAGGGAATATTCACCGAAAACGAAATACTTGACTTGACAAAGGTAAAGCCGCTTTTTTACCTCGGCTCTGAGTTCTATGTCACCACAGACGAAGATAGCGTAAATTTCATAAAGAGGGGGATTTGAAATGATTGATAAGGATAGGATCAAAACGGCAACGGCTTCCATAATCGAGGCTATCGGCCAGGACTTATCGACGGGAAGCATAAAGGATACCCCCCAGCGTGTTGCCGATATGTATGCAGAACTTTTCTCGGGATTAGATATTGACCCTAAGGTTGAACTAGCCACAGGCTTTGAGGAAGGTCACCACGAAATGGTGATCTTAAAAGATATCCCCTTTTACTCCATGTGCGAACATCATCTACTTCCTTTCTACGGTGTAGCCCATATAGGCTATATTCCCGAACAGAATGGCAAGGTGGTGGGGATAAGCAAGTTAGCAAGAGTGGTAGAAGTAATTGCCAGGCGTCCCCAAGTCCAGGAAAGAATGACAAGGCAAATTGCTGATACCATTTTCGAAGCTCTTCAACCGGACGGCGTGGGAGTAATCATTCAAGCAGAGCATTTATGCATGATAATGAGGGGTATTAAGAAACCAGGGAGTACCGTAATAACCTCAGCGGTAAGGGGAAGTTTTCGGAGCAAAACGGTCACCCGCTCCGAGTTTCTAGCCTTAATTCAAAGGAGGTAATCATTTTGCCATCGCGCCCCTTTTCATCGTCATTGCGAGCTCCCCTTTATTGTCTGCGAGCCCTTTTTTACCTGTCATTGCGAGCCCTCCTTTATTGTCATTGCGAGCCGAAGGCGTGGCAATCCCGGGGAAAATCAAAACTCAAAAATCAAAAGGCAAAATGACAGAGCAAAAATGAAAAAGCAATCAGTAATCAGCAGTCAGCGGTTAGCTGAAGGCTACTAAATTAGGATTTGTTTAGAATTTAGTGCTTAGTATTTAGAGCTTCAACTCGAGATTGCTTCGGCACTCACGTGCCTCGCAATGACAATAAGAAGAGTCATTGCGCGCTCCCCCTTATTGTCATTGCGAGCCAAAGGCGTGGCAATCTCAGGAAAACCAAACTCTAAATACTGAATCCGAAATACTAAACAATATCAAATGACCAAAACTCCAATCACCAAAACGGTTTTGAATTTAGATATTAGAATTTGTTTAGGGTTTAGAGTTTAGAATTTAGGATTTCACCCCCGGGGATTGCGGAGCCTGTTCCGAGTAAAACGAGGAATCTGTTGCTCCGAGTTTGCTTCGGCTACGCCTCGCAACCGCTGCCGCTCCTCGCAATGACATCTCCAAGTTGTTTATTCATGACGAAGCGCTTCAATAGGGTCGAGACGTGCTGCGCGGAATGCCGGATAAATACCGGAGGCAAGTCCAACAAACAGCGATACCCCCACTGCCAGCACAACAACATCTCCAGGAAGCATCGCCGGGAAAGGGAATCCAAGATTTCCCGCTACAACAGAGGCGCCTTTGATTGCAATCCACCCCAAACCTACCCCTATAGCACCACCAATGACACTCAGCACGGCAGCTTCAGTGAGGAATTGAACTAGAATATCACGGCGCTTCGCCCCTACGGCCTTCCTAAGACCAATTTCTCTGGTGCGCTCTACCACGGAGACGAGCATGATGTTCATGATTCCTATGCCACTAACAAGCAGGGAAATGGCAGCTATGGCGCTAAGGATAATGTAGAATACTCCTTGTATCTCGCCGAAAATGCGAGCTACAGCCTCCATACTCATCACAGTGAAGTCATCGTCTTCTCCTGGCCTGATATGATGGCGCTGCCGCAAGATGCGAGTAATTTCCTCTTTTGCAGAATCTACCTTATCTTCGCTTATTGCCTGGACACCGATAACATGAATAGTGTGTCCGATACTGCCCGCTTGCTGAGCAAATAGGGTCGATTGCACCGTAGATAAGGGAGCAAATATCATCAAGTCCTCCATTCCAAAGGCACCTCCTTTGGTTTCCAATACGCCGATGACATTGAACTGTCGTCCGTTCATTCTTATAGTTTGACCAACGGGAGACATTAAGCCAAACAATTCCTCAGCCAAATGGTTTCCCAGGACCACCACCCTTGCCCTTCCTGCATAGTCGTTATCATCGATAAATCTGCCCTGGGCTACCTCAAGGTTATTGACTTGCTGGTATTCTGGTGTTACCCCGGCAATCCTGGTTCCCATATTTTCTGCCCCGGCTTTTACCTGGGCGGAAGTTTGTATCGCTGGTGCTACCAGAGCTACCGAAGGAGCATCACGGGGGTCAGCAATCGCTTCAGCATCCTCTAAAGTCAATGTTTGGGCACTTCCCATGGGACCACCTAGGCCCATCATGGCAGAAGATGCGCCAGGGAGAACATACACGAGATTAGCTCCCAATGCCGCAAATTGTTCGCTCGTCACAGCTTGGTCTATTTTGCCCAAAGATATCACGGAGACGACTGCAGCTACTCCAATTAAGATACCCAATATGCTCAATCCTGAACGTAGTTTGTGAGCAGATAGAACACGTAAGGCAGTAACGATAGAATCCCTTATTCTCATACTACCTATGCGATTTTGCCATCTCGCATTTCAATGGTACGTTGCGTATAAGCAGTGATATCACGCTCGTGCGTCACCAAGACGATGGTCATCCCTTGCTCATTCAGCTTCTGAAAAATGAGCATGATTTCCCTGCTAGTCTGGGTATCAAGATTGCCAGTGGGCTCATCGGCTAGAATAAGAGCGGGATTGTTTATTAACGCTCGAGCAATGGCTACCCTCTGCTGTTCACCACCAGCAAGCTCACTAGGTTTGTGATGAGAACGATGAGCCAGACCCACAGATTCAAGAGCTTGTAATA
>Ga0209979_1000447_pt1 | contig 56493 bp, 45 predicted proteins | sample AnhtaG_FD_183114 | JGI IMG/M metagenome (GOLD analysis project Ga0209979, IMG submission 183114) | Deep subsurface microbial communities from Anholt, Denmark to uncover new lineages of life (NeLLi) - Anholt_01485 metaG (SPAdes) (version 2) | ecosystem: Environmental > Aquatic > Marine > Oceanic... | reverse complement strand
TCGATAGTCTCCTGGGAGACCGGGCGCTTGGCGCAGGCCTTTCTAACACCGGAGATCACTTTCTCACGGCTGAACTCCTCGCGCCGCCCATCCTTCTTGATCACCAGCAGGGCGACCGTCTGAAGCCGCTCATAGGTAGTAAAGCGAGCGCCACACTCCAGGCACTCGCGGCGGCGGCGAATTGCCTCATTCACATCGCGAGAGTCAATGACCTTAGAATCCTCATAACCACAATAAGGGCATCTCATGGTGCAAAAACACACTATATAGGGTGACCTCGTAAGAATACCACAATATATAGTTGTTGTCAATACTTTTAGCGCTCGATTTAGGCACAAGAGAGCCGTCCCGATATAATCGGGGCGGCTCCACAATAGTCCCGGTAGCCCGGGAATCCTAGCGAGCAAGTGTGCGGAAACGCCTGCTGTGTTGCTTAAGCTCAGGGGTTTCCACTGCCTGCCGTCGCACGAGCGGGCGCCGTAGGAAGGTGGGAATATCCAGCTCCTGCTCGCTCTCCGCGCTCTCGAGCATACGGCGCAGCTCCTCGTCTTTGCGTATTATTTTGCCCCCGGCGGCATAGAAGCCGGTGGCAATCAGGGTCAGCTTCAACTCGTTATCCATCATGGGATCGAAGCTCACCCCGAAGATGATATTCGCCTCAGGGTCTACTGCCTTGCCGATGAGCTGGGCTGCTTCGTTGACCTCAAAGAGGGTGAGGCTATGGCCGCCGCTGACATTAAAAAGCACCCCCTTTGCCCCATCTATGGAGACATCCAAAAGCGGGCTGGCCAGGGCTGCCTCAGCGGCATCGACGGCGCGATGCTGACCACTGCCATGACCAATGGACATCCAGGCTGGACCGGCATCCTTCATCACCGCCTTGACGTCGGCGAAGTCCAGATTGATCAACCCTGGCACCGTGATCACCTCAGCGATGGCCTGAACCGCATGCATGAGCACATCATCGGCCATCTTAAAGGCACTGTCCACTGCAGTCCGCTGATCGCAAAGTTCAAGCAAGCGATCGTTGGGGACGGTGATTAGGGTATCCACCTTATCGAGCAGGTGCTCGATACCATCCTCAGCCACTTGGGTGCGATGCATCCCCTCGAAGGCGAAGGGTTTGGTGACCACGGCAATGGTGAGCGCACCAGCCTCCTTGGCAAGCTCCGCCACTACGGATGCAGCGCCGGTGCCGGTGCCACCACCCATGCCAGCGGTGATGAACACCATGTCACATTCGCCCACGCAATCGCGGAGCTCATCGCGGCTCTGCTCCGCAGCCTTAAGGCCCAGTGCGTCGTCGCCGCCCACACCCAACCCTCTGGTCAACTTCTCCCCGATCTGAATACGGGTAGGTACCTCGGTACAGAGCAAGGCCTGGGCATCGGTGTTGATCCCGATGAAGTCCACGCCTTGAATCTCAGCCTGAACCATGCGACTGACGGCATTGCAACCACCCCCGCCGAGGCCTAAGACCTTAATCTTTGCCGGGTTAGGAACGAAGTTCGTTTTTGCCATGTTTTCCTCCTTTCGTTAATGTATAACTATTCTCCTCATTCGAGTGACGAAGCGCCTGAAGGTCTCGCTAAGTCCGCGAGCTTGCCAACCTTCCTCGCCCTCGTGCCTTCTTTGGCCCCAGAGCAACAGGCCAACACCGGTGGCGTAGGCCGGGTCGTGGAGGATGTCAGCGATCCCGTACACGCCTGTAGGCACGCCGACACGCACCGGTAATTCCAGCACCTCCTGCCCCAGTGTTTCTATTCCCCTCAGGTTGGCGCAGCCTCCGGTGAGCACCAGCCCAGCGGGCACTTCCTTGACATAATCTGGGGGCAGCTCCAAGGCGATCAGCTTCATAATTTCCTCTACCCTGGCCCTGACGATATCATTGAGGTCTTGATAGGAGACTCCGTAGCCATTCTCCATACTCATTGTAGTGGCTTCATCGTCTACGCCATCGTAGAGGGGCATCACGCTGCCATACTTGCGCTTCATCTGCTCAGCCACGTCAAAGGGCAACCCCAGTCCAATAGCGATATCCCGGGTGATCTGATAGCCCGCCACGGGGAGAATGGCAGTGTGCCAGATGCTGCCATTCTTAAATATGGCGATGTCTGTAGTGCCACCGCCAATATCGGCGAGGATCACCCCAGCGTCACGCTCATCGGGCCTGAGCACTGCCTCGGCGCTGGCCAGCGGTTCCAGAACGAGGTCTTCAATGTCGAGGCTCACGCCGCGGATGCACTTGACCAGGTTCTGGACAGAGCTTACGGCAGCGGTGATGACATGGGTTTCCACATCCAGCCTGAAGCCGTGCATACCAACCGGATTCTTCACCCCGACCTGACCATCGAGGGCATAGCTCCTGGGGATCACGTGAAGCAACCTCCGGTCGTTAGGGATGGTGTAGGTGCGGGCAGACTGTAACACGCGCTTTAGGTCATCGGGACGGACTAGTCGGTCACCGCGGGAGATAGAGACCACCCCCTTTTTATTGAGGGAGGTGATATGCCTGCCGGTGACACCCACATAGACCGATTCCATTTTGAGCCCACTGGCCTGCTCTGCCCTACGCACTGAGGCACGGATCGACTCCTTGGCCTCGGTGATGTTCACCACAAGACCCTTGTGTAATCCCTTGGTGTGGGTAACACCAACACCGAGAACCTGAAGGTCACCGCCCTGGCCTACGTTAGCCATGATGCTGCAGACCTTGGTCGTGCCCACATCAATGCAGGAAATGTTTTCGCTATTTGCCATTTACCTCCTCCTTTTGAGTGATTTTTGGCTGCCTTCTTGTATCGTACCCATTACATCATGTCACCCCCTTATTATTGGATGGGCAGTGTCTCTGCCCATAGCCTTGGGCTCGACGAAGCTAGTTTCATAATCCCGCCACCAGGCAGGCCACTGCCCGATCTCCCTTAAAAATAACTTACTGAATACGCTCAGCCACCCTCATTTTGGCACTGCGGCTGCGCGGATTAGCCAGAACCTCAGCGCGTGCGGGGGTGACCACCCTTTTTGTGATTAGCTTAAGGGTAGCATGATGACCACAGATACAAACCGGTGTCTGGGGAGGGCAAAGACAATCCTGTGATTCCCTCCTGAAGTAGTCCTTGACCAGGCGATCCTCCAGGGAATGAAAGCTAATAACTACCAGCCGGCCCCCTACCTCCAGGATGTTGAGTGCCTGCTGCAGCGCTGCCTTAAGGCGCTCCAATTCCTGATTCACGGCGATACGAAGTGCCTGAAAGGTTTTAGTAGCGGGGTGAATCCTGCCCCTTATATACACAGAGCTTGCCACTGCGGCGGCAAGCTCAAGCGTGGTGTTGAAGGGGCGATTTGCCACAATAGACCTCGCTATCTGGCCACCTCTACGCTCCTCGCCATACCTTTTAATAATGCTGGCAAGCTCCTTCTCAGGGAAGGTATTGACGATGGTGGCTGCGGTAAGCTCCTGAGAGGGGTTGAAGCGCATATTGAGAGGGGCTTCATGCCGAAAGCTGAAGCCCCGTTTCGTGTCATCGAGCTGAAGCGATGACATGCCTAGGTCGAACAGCACCCCTTTGGCGGGGTGAAACCCCGATCTGGAGCAAATATCCGCCAGATTTTCGAAACTATCGTTGATTAGGATAGCCCTTTGTCCATAGGGGGAAAGCCTTTCCCGGGCTAGCTCGATAGCTTGGGGGTCGATATCTATGCCCAAGATCTGCCCCCCGCGCTCCAGTACGGCGGCGGCATGTCCCCCTGCGCCCACTGTGCAGTCAACATATCGCCCCTTTGGCTTAACCTGAAGCGCCTCGATAGCCTCATTGAGGAGAACTGGAATATGTATCACTGGCGCGTCTCCATCCCCTCAGCGATCTGCCAGGCCTCCTCTTCCATGCGGGCCTGCTCTTCATTCCAGAGTTCCTTGCTCCAGATCTCGAGGTGATCTTTTACCCCGGCGATGACCAGACTTTCCTTTATCGCGGCGTACTGGCGCAGCGGTGGTGGCAGCAAAACCCTTCCTTGCTCATCAAGCTCCAGGCTGAAAGAGGAGGCGAAGAGAAATCGATCAATCCGCCGCGATTTACTCCGCCCAGGGGGCAGGGTATTGAAACTCTCACTGAATTGTTTCCATGCCGGTGGGGGATAGGCGTTAACACAGTGGTCGAAGCCCTTGGCGAGCACAATCCCCTCCGAAAACTGGCTGCGTAACTTGGGAGGGATAGCCACCCGGCCCTTGGGATCAATTTTATATTCGTACTCGCCAAGAAACATGCTTATCTTAATCACCTAATATTTTTAGAGCCCAAATTTTAACAGCCTTTGTAGAGAAACATCGCTAACTTAATCAGCAAAACTACCACTATTTTCCATATTACCCCACAATATACCACATTATTTCACATTTTGTCAATACTTTTACTATGGATTTTTTAAACTCGTTTACAGGGAACCTTTTCTGTGGTATAGTAGCCAAAAATTCTACCCATACTTGGCTGGCTGCCTTAGACAACTATCTACAATGGGTAGGTGCTGGTGGTACCCTGTGGGTGGAAGTGCATGCTTACGGGGGATACAGCTTGGAGGCCAAGATTCATGACATGTGTCGCTACTTTGGATAAGATGTACATCAACGGCGTCCACTTCGTGCCTCTGAAGGAGATTTGTAAAACCTATCTCTATTATGCTGAGGACTGGGTTGATGAGACTCCAGAATATATTTATATCGAACTCACCGCTAAAGAGAGGAATGTTTGGGGGTGCATTCACGCTCAGAGTGCGCTTGCCCCCGAATAAGAAATGTTTAGCTTGGGCATACTAACCATCAGCGATAGGGGTTCGCGAGGCGAGCGAGAGGACGAGAGCGGCAAGGTAATCAGAGAGCTGCTTGGCGCTCTGGACGCTAACGTGGTAAAATATGACATTGTCCCCGATGAGGGGGAGCTCATCTCCGCGAGGCTCGTGGAGTGGGCCGATAAGGAAGGCATCGATCTTATCCTCACCACCGGGGGCACCGGTCTAAGCTCGCGCGATGTCACCCCGGAGGCGACGCTTGCAGTGTTAGAGAGGATGGCGCCGGGGTTCGCCGAGGCAATGAGGGCCGAGAGTCTGAAGAAGACCACGATGGCGATGCTCAGTCGGGCGGTGGCCGGTATTAGAGGAGGCAGCTTGATCATAAATCTCCCCGGCAGCCCGCGGGCGGTTCGCGAATGCCTGGAGGTGATTCTACCCGCGGTGCCCCATGCTATTGAGGTGCTTAGGGGTGAGGCGGTGGAGTGTGGGGAGAGCGAAAAGGGGTGAGGTGGTGGAGTGTGGGGAGAGCGAAAAGGAGTGAGGTGGTGGAGTGTGGGGAGAGCGAAAAAGGTGAGGCAGTGGAGTGTGGGGGGCGCTGAGCGGTGAGGCCGGGGCATGTGGTGAGTGCGAAAAAGCGAGGTAACCGGGGGCGCCACGGCATAGGGAGCTGGAATGTACATTCACATCTTGACCCTTTTCCCCAATATGTTCACCGGTCCTTTCAGCGAGAGCATAATCAAGCGAGCCCAAGACCGCGGGCTGGTGGAGATTGCGATTCATAATATTCGAGACTACACCTCCGACAGGCATCATGTGGTCGATGATTCTCCCTACGGTGGCGGTCCCGGGATGGTGTTGAAGCCAGAGCCCCTCTTCGAGGCGGTGGTGGCGATAAAGAGCGAGTGCGGTGAGAGCGAAAGGGGTGAATCTGAGCTCCCGGTGCTCCTGCTCACCCCGCAGGGTCGGCTTTTTGACCAGCGGGCCGCTGAGGAGCTGGCTAAATATGAGGAGATGATCCTCATTTGCGGACATTACGAGGGGGTGGATGAGCGGGTGCGGGAGCACCTGGTCACAGACGAGATCAGCATCGGGGACTACATCCTGAGCGGTGGGGAGCTTGCCGCCATGGTGGTCGTGGATGCCCTGGTGCGGCAACTGCCCGGCGCCCTGGGGTCGGGGGAATCTGTGGGGGAGGACTCCCACTCAAGCGGGCTTCTGGAGTATCCCCAGTACACTCGCCCCCAGTCGTTTCGCGGGTGGGAGGTGCCTGAGGTATTGCTTTCGGGAAATCACGCCGCGATCGCGAGGTGGCGAAGGGAGCAGTCGCTACGGCGCACCATTAGGCGGCGCCCCGACCTTCTGGAGCGGGCGGCGCTTAGCGATGAAGAGAGAAGATTGGTGGCACAGATGGAAAGAGAGGAAGATTAAATGAACCTCGATACGCTGATTCCAGTTGCGCCGAATCCCAATATACCCGTGATCAGCCCCGGTGATACGGTGAAGGTAAGCATCAAGGTGGTAGAGGGGGAGCGGGTGCGCACCCAGATGTTCCAGGGGGTGGTGATCAGGGTGAGAAAGGGCAACGTCAATGCCAACTTCACCGTGCGGCGCATTGCCTACGGGGTTGGCGTGGAAAGAACCTTTTTCCTTCACTCCCCTTCTGTAGAAAAGGTAGAGGTACTAAGACATGGCCAGGTGCACCGTGCCAATCTCTACTACCTGCGCGGGCTCACTGCCAAGAAGGCGCGAATAAAGGAGAGAAGGCCAAAGGAAGAACGCAAGGAGAAGTAGCATAAAGGACGGGGCATGGGGCAATTTGTTACTTCCCCGTCCTTTTGTTTAGGAGAACGGGGATGAATTACGCTGAGGTGGCGGTGAATTCTCCGGGGGCACAGCGGCGAACCTTCTGCTACGCTGTGCCCCCTGATATAATGGTGGGTCATGCGGTGTGGGTCCCCTTTGGACCCAGACTTTTACAGGGCGTGGTCCTTGAGTTAACGGAATATCCCTCGGTGGAGGATACCAGGGAGGTCGCTGGCCTCATCGACCGTCGCCCCATACTATCCCCACCTCAGGTGGAATTGGCCCGCTGGATCAGCGAATACTATCTTGCGTCCCTTTTCGACGCCGCTGCCCTGATGATGCCCCCCGGCTTTGAGCGGAGGGTGCTCACCTTTCTTACACTTGTTCCCCACTACGCTGAGAACACTATCTCCTCGCTCACCCCTGGTCAGAGGGTATTGCTGAATCTCATCGGTGGGAAGGGCAAGGTTGAGGTGAGAGCGGTTGAGAAAGCTCTGGGCAAAAAAGAGGCGAGGGTTATTATCGAGCAACTGGTGCGAAAAGGGCTGGTAAGGAAAACCCACGAGCTGGAGCGGGTCAGGGTGAGGCCAAAGACGGTACCTTATCTCCGCCTTGTTAGTGAAGCAGTGCCAGAGATAGCAGGCCTGCTCCAGGCAAGGGGAGCTCCCAAGCAGGCGGAGCTGTTAAAGCTTCTCGAAGCTGGCCCCATCCCCCTTACTGAAGCCAGAAGGCGCCTCGGTCTCACCGCAGCGGTGGTGGCGGCGCTGCGAAGAAAGGGCCTGGTCACTTTGGAGCAGGTTCAGGTATATCGCGACCCGCTGGCTCATCGCACCTTTCCGCCCTCACCGGCCCCTACCCTTACCCCGGCGCAGGAGGCTGCCTGGCGCGAGGTCAAAGCAGCCCTTGCTCCCGGCGAGGAGGTGGAGAGTGGTGGGAGGTGGGGGGAGAGCGAAAAAGCGAAAAATGGGCTGCCCGTTTTCCTGCTCCACGGGGTCGCCGGGAGCGGGAAGACGGAGATCTACCTGCGAGCCCTGGAGCAGGCCATCGCAGTGGGCAAGCGGGCAATTGTGCTGGTCCCCGAGATCGCCCTCACCCCACAGACCATCGCGCGCTTTGCCTCACGCTTCCCAGGCAGGGTTGCGGTGCTCCATAGCAAGCTTTCGGTAGGGGAGCAGTTCGATGAGTGGTGGCGAATTAGGGAGGGTGCCTTCGATGTGGTTATCGGGTCACGAGGGGCGATCTTCGCACCACAGCCTGACCTGGGGCTCATCGTCATCGATGAGGAGCATGAGTGGACCTATAAGCAGCAGGAGCAATCGCCTCGCTACCATGCTCGCGATGTCGCCATCAGGCTGGCAGAGCTCACCGGCGCGGTGGTCGTCCTGGGCAGTGCCACGCCGGACGCCACCAGCTACTATCGGAGCCAAAGAGGAGACTATCGGCTATTGGAGCTGCCTGAACGGATCGCTACGGGGGAGAAAAGGGTGGTGGTGGTTGATCTGCGCGAGGAGCTGAAGGCGGGAAATAGGAGCATCTTCAGCAGGTCGCTTGCCGAAGGGATAAAGCAGGCCCTGGCAGCCAGGGAGCAGGTGATAATTTTCCTCAATCGGCGGGGAAGTGCCACCTTTGTGCAGTGTCGCGACTGTGGCCATGTGCTGCGCTGTAAAAGATGCGATGTCTCCCTGACATATCACTCGGTGAGGGAGCATCTGGTCTGCCACCAGTGCAATTATCGCCTAGCAATGCCCCGTGTTTGTCCCCAGTGTGGCAGCAAGCGGATCAAGTTTCTGGGCACCGGCACCCAGAAGGTAGAGGAGGAGCTCGGTCGTGCCTTCCCCAGGGCGAATCTCCTGCGCTGGGACCGAGATGTCACCAGGGGGAAGTATTCCCACGAGGAGATCCTGGACAGATTCCTGGCCCATGAGGCAGATGTCCTCATTGGCACTCAGATGATCGCTAAGGGGCTGGACCTCCCCCTGGTTACCCTGGTGGGGGTGATCAATGCCGATGTGAGCCTTCACCTGCCCGATTTTCGTGCCGGCGAGCGCACCTTCCAGGTCTTGAGCCAGGTGGCGGGCAGGGCAGGGCGCGGCCCGCTGGCGGGGCAGGTCATCATGCAGAGCTACACCCCGGAACACTATACCATCGGTTGTGCCGCAAAACAGGACTACCTCTCTTTTTATGAACAGGAGATCTCTCTCCGCCGCCAGTACCATAACCCCCCGTTTAGCCGATTGGCGCGCCTCCTCTACACTAACCCCAATAACGCCCTCTGTCAGACAGAGGCCCAGAGAATGCACCGCCTCCTAAAAGAGGAACGGGACTCCTGGGGCATGGACATCAGCCTCATTGGGCCTTCCCCGGCCTTCATCCCGCGGGTGCGCGGCCGGTATCGGTGGCAGATCATCCTGCGCGGCGATGACCTGGTGCGCCTGCTGACTAAGGTTCCCCTTCCCCAGGGATGGGTCGTCGATATCGACCCGGTGAGCCTGCTTTGACAGGCAAGCGCCCCTCCGCTATAATGTGTCAAATAATGAAGGAGACCCGATGGCAGTCCTTCCCATGGTCGCTTACCCCGCCATGGTGCTTCGCCAGAAAGCGAAGCGGGTTAGGAATATCGATGGGGCGATAGCGCGGCTCATCGATGACATGGTGGAGACCATGCATGAGGCCGGGGGCGTGGGGCTGGCAGCGCCTCAGGTGGGGATACCGCTGCGGGTGGCGGTAATCGAGCTACCTGACGAGGAGACTATAGTTCTGGTGAATCCGAAGATTGTAAAGCGGTCCGGGGAGCGCCAGGTTGAGGAGGGATGCCTCAGCGTCCCTGGTTATCGGGGGGAGATCCAGCGCTCAGTAAAGGTCACCGCTAAAGGGCTCGACCGCCGCGGGCGGGAGATTCGCATCAAAGGGGAGGGACTCCTCGCCCAGGTACTGGAGCACGAGCTTGACCACCTGAATGGCACCCTGTACATCGATCATCTGGAGAGCATCGATAAACTTTATCAGGTAGCACCGGATGTGGAAACGCCCGAAATATAGTTTTTCGAAATTTTCGAGCTTTACGAAGCGTGTTTTAGAACGGGGGTCTTCCTTAAAAAGACCCGCTTTTTTCGAACTTCACGAAGCTGATTATTATAAACCGGTGGCTTTACTGAAAGGAAAGCCCAGCTTCTTCGAACTTAGCGAAACACTTTTTAAAGGGTTTGCGGCGGATGAGGATAAAGCGAGCTAGGGTGAAAAAAGAGATGATGAAAGTCTTAATCGAGGTGCAGGAGCTTCTCACCCCGCGCTCGATCGAGGGCTACCTCAGCGGTGGCTTTGTGCGCGACGCCCTTATAGGGCGCGACAGCGACGATGTGGATATTATCATCGGGGCGAAGGCTATGGAGCTGGCCCGCCAGGTAGCCAAAGCCCTCGGGGGTACATTTGTGCCCCTGGATCAGGAAAACGAAATAGCCAGGGTGGTGCTCAGCGGGAAGGGGTGGGGGGAGCAAAAGAAGCCTCTTCATCTCGATCTCGCCACCATGCGTGGGAGCATAGGTGAAGACCTGGCACAGCGGGACTTTACCATAGATGCCATTGCGATAAATATGAGGGAAATAGCGGACCCCAGTGCTCCCCTCATCGATCCCTTTGGAGGGCAGCGAGACCTAGAGGCCGGGGTGGTGCGCGCCATCAGCGAGGAGGCTTTCCGGCGAGACCCGGCGCGTCTGCTGCGCGGCCCGCGCCTCGCTGCGGAATTTGGCTTTTCACTGGCTGATGAAACCAGAGCACAGATTGAGCGTCATCACCAGCTTATTACGCAGGTTGCCGCGGAGAGGGTGCGCGATGAGTTCTGTCGCCTGCTTGCCGCCCCGAAGGCAGCCGAGTGGCTTCGCTTGCTCGATGAGCTTGGCCTGCTTCTGGCGATCCTCCCTGAGCTTTCCCCCTCTAAGGGGGCGGAGCAGCCCAAGGAACACTTTTGGGATGTACTCGCGCATTCTATAGAGACGGTTGCCACTACCGAATTCCTGCTCCGGATCGAGGGCTCGGGATACCTTAGCGATGAAATCCTGGCCTTTGTCCCCTGGTCACAGGCACTGGAGGGGCACTTCGAGGAGGAGGTGGCTAGCGGCCACAAGAGGAAGACCCTGCTCAAGCTCGCCGGGCTGCTCCACGATATAGCCAAGCCCCAGACCAGGACCATTGAGGAAACGGGCAGGACACGCTTCTTTGGGCACGCCAAGGAGGGGGCAGCTATTGCACAAGGCATTTTGGAGCGACTAAGGTTCAGCGTTCGGGAGAGAGAAATGGTGCGCAAAGTGATCGAGCACCATCTGCGCCCGGGTCAAATGGCTGGCGAGGAGGAACTCCCTACCCGGCGCGCTATATACCGCTACTTCAGGGACACAGGCGATGTGGGCATCGATACCATCTTCCTCAATCTTGCCGATCATCTAGCAACGCGGGGCCCCAATCTAGAGCTTGAAGAGTGGCGCAGGCACGCTCAGAGCATGGCCTATGTCTTGGAGCAGCGCTTCAGGGAGGAGAGCGTCGTTTCACCACCAAAGCTGATCAGCGGTCACGACCTCATCGATATACTGGGGATGAGTCCGGGGCGGGAGCTCGGCCAGCTTCTGGAGGCGGTGCGCGAGGCGCAGGCCGCCGGGGAGATTGCTACCAGGGAAGAAGCGCTCCTTTTCATCCAAAAGCGACATACAAAGCAAAGTTGACATAATAGGGTTAGAAACAAAGAATGAGCAGAAGACAAAAACTAACGCTGGTGGGCATCGCCCTGCTGTTTGCCTTCACCGTGTCGATGCTGGCAATAGACAAGGTCGGGGGGCGCGAAGGGATGTCGCTGGGGCTGGACCTGCAGGGGGGCACCCACCTGGTATATGAGGCGGACTTCACTGAGGTTCCATCTGGCGCTAAGGGCGATGCAATCGAGGTAACCCGGAGGATCATCGAGAAGCGGATCAACCGCTATGGGGTCAGCGAGCCCGTTATCCAGATAATCGGCGATGACCGCATCTCCGTCCAGATACCGGGGGTCAGCTGGGAAGAGGCCAAGTCGCTGGTTGGCACGGTAGCGGAGCTGGACTTTCGAGAGCAGAAAGGCGTGGACGCCACCCTGGCAGAAGCAGCGAATGGGGGGGATAATCAGATTACGGTCATTGATGCCGGCGGCTTCGAAGTAGATGACACCTGCGTACTTGGTATCAGTTCGGTTGGGGCCATTGAGAAGGAAAACTGGGAAACGAGGCAGATTACAGCCATCAACGGGTCAACCAACATCCTCACCCTTGACTCCGCGCTATTTACCGACCATCAGCCTGGCGAGCCGCTAAGTGCCTGGATCCCCTCTACCGGGACAATCGATGGGGAGGAGATACATCTGACTGGAAAGTATCTCCTGCCAAACAGTTACGTTGATGTAGACCCGCAGACTGGCCAGCCCGTAGTGCGCTTTGAATGGAACGAGGACGGGGCCAGGCTCTTCTCCCAGATCACCGGAGGGCTCATCGGGGATCCTCTGGGCATCATTCTCGATAACGAACTAATCTCGGCACCGATAGTCCAATCCCAAATCAGCGCGACTGGCATCATCGAGGGCCTAACCTATGATGAGGCGAGGATACTATCCAGCCAGTTGAACGGCGGAGCGCTGCCCCTGCCGCTGGGGCACTGGGAGGGGGACGAGTTTTATTCCGAGCCGGCAGTAATCCAGAGTGTCGATGCTACCCTTGGTGCCGATTCCCTCCGGTGGAGCCTCATCGCCGGGATAATCGGTCTGGCGCTAGTACTGGCGTTCATGATCCTTTACTATCGCCTCCCCGGCGTGCTGGCATGTGCTGCTTTGCTTATTTATGGCGCTATCATGCTCACCATTTTCAAGATGGTTCCCGTTACCCTCACCCTGGCGCACATCGCGGCCTTTATCCTCTCCATAGGGATGGCCATTGATGCCAATATCCTGATCTTCGAGAGGATGAAGGAGGAGCTGAGGTTGGGAAAGACCCTGAGGGCTGCCGTTGAGGCCGGCTTTAACCGCGCCTGGCCGGCGATTCGCGATGGCAATTTCTCCACCCTCATTACCTGCATCATCCTCTTCTGGTTTGGCAGTAGAATCATAGCCGCGCCCCTGGTCATGGGCTTTGCCCTTACCCTGGGCATCGGAGTTGTCATAAGCATGCTCACCGCAATCCTGGTTACCAGAAGTTTTCTGCGCACTATTGTATTCACCCAGTTGGCAAGGAGAGGTTCGCTATTTCGATCGTGAGAGACGATAATGATTGATTTTGTCGGCAAGAGAAAATGGTATTTCCTCTTCTCGGGGATCATCATCCTCATCGGGGTCATTTTCCTGCTCTCCGCCGGTCTCCAGAGGGGTATAGAGTTCACCGGCGGCACGATGATGACGCTAAACTTCGAACAAGATGTGGCTCAGGGGGATCTTCGCGCGGTGATGGCCGAACTGGGGCACGATGACGCCACCATTCAGTGGGTCGAGGAGGAAAAAGACTTCCTTATCCGTACCACACTGCTGGCGGAAGAAGAAGAGGCTGTGATAGAGGATACCCTGACTGAGAGGTTCGGACCACTTACTATTAAAGACGTATATAGCGTTTCGGGAAGCATCGCCAGCGAGATTGAGGGGGATGCCGCCATCGCCGTTTCCGTAGCCGCCATCGGCATCCTGCTCTACGTTACCTGGGCCTTTCGAAGGTTGATGAAGCCTTTCCACTTCGGTGTCAGCGCCATCGTGGCTTTAGTCCACGATGTGCTGATTGTGCTCGGCGTCTTCGCCGTGCTGGGCGTTCTCTTCGATATAGAGATCGATGCCATGTTCATCACCGGTGTGCTCATAATTATCGGCTACAGCGTGAATGACACCATTGTGGTCTTCGACCGCATCCGCGAGAACATGCTCAAGAGCCCGGGGAGCTCTCTTGAGACCACGGTCAACCACAGCATTATGGAAACGCTGGGGCGTTCCCTTAACACCAGCATAACTACTATGTTAGTCCTGCTGGCTTTGCTCCTCTTGGGCGGGGCAACCATCCATAACTTCGTCCTGGTCCTCCTCGTCGGAGTGATCGCCGGCACCTACAGCTCCATCTGCATTGCCAGCCAGCTGCTTGTTGTGTGGGAAAGCGGGACCTTTAGCAGGCTTTTCCGGCGCGTAATCCCCAAGCGCGCACCTGCCGGGGGGTGATACATGTTCCACACCAAAACCGGCGCCGCCGGGCTTACTGTTGGCACTGTCAGTTTGCTGATCCTGCTTAAGCTAGCAGTAGGCATAATTAGCGGGAGCGTTAGCATCATTGCTCAGGCTATAGACAGCCTGCTTGACCTTTTCGCCTCATTAGTAACCTTCTTCAGCCTGCGATTCGCAGCCAAGCCAGCCGATAGGGAGCATCCCTTTGGCCATGGGAAGGCGGAGAGCATCAGCGGTGTGGTGCAGGCTGGGCTGATCTTTGCCGCTGCTGCCTTCATCCTGTACCAAGCGATAACCAGAATCGTAGTGGGAGCGGCCATCGAGTATGTGACCGCAGGGATCGTGGTGATGGCGGTATGCATAGTGGTCAACATCATCGTTTCCCGCCACCTGCTCCGGGTAGCCAGGGAAACAGACTCGGCAGCGCTGGAGGCAAACGCTCGAAATTTAGCCACCGATGTCTACACCGCGTTAGGGGTTTTGGTTGGGTTGGTGGCGGTGCGCATAAGCGGGATATATATTCTCGATCCCATCATTGCTATTGGTGTGGCTCTGTTGATACTGAAAACGGCTTATGGCGTGATGAGGAAATCATTTTCCCACCTCATCGATGTTAGGCTGCCCGAGGATGAGGAGGCGCTTATAGAATCCACCATGAGAGAGCATATGGGGGAGCTGGTGGGCTTCCACGAGCTGCGCACCCGAAAGGCGGGAAGCGAGCGCTACATCGAGCTACACATGATAATGGCCAGAGATGCCAGCGTAGAGAGGGCACACAAGCTATGCGACCATCTGGAGGAGGACATCAAGTCGAAGCTTCGAAAGGCGGGAAGCGAGCGCTACATCGAGCTACACATGATAATGGCCAGAGATGCCAGCGTAGAGAGGGCACACAAGCTATGCGACCATCTGGAGGAGGACATCAAGTCGAAGCTTCCCAATACCTCCGTGACGATCCATGTCGAGCCATGCGATAGGGAGTGCGATAGTTGCCCCGATAACTGCCCCCATGACCAGAGAACGCCAGGGCCCTAGGCCAGTCCGTGAGTAGCCTTTACTACCTGAAGAAGCGCCTCAATATCCGGTGCCCCGCTTGCCCGCGGAGGCTTGCCAAAGGGATCGACGATATCAGGGTTGCCGAGGAGCACATCCAGGGTTGCCCTTATCGATGTGGCCAGCGCCTCCAGATGGTAGCCCCCCTCCAGAGTGAATACGAGCCGCTCATCGCAGAGCTCATCGGCCAGCCCTTTCAGTATGCGCCCCACCTTGGCGAATCCGGTGACGGTTAACTGCATCAGCGATATCTGGTCGCTCCAGTGTGCGTCATAGCCTGCGGAGACCAGGATGAGCTGTGGCCGAAAGCGCCTCGCTACCGGTAGGAGCACCTCATCATACACCCGCAGGTATTCCTCATCGCCACACCAGGCAGGCAGTGGAACATTCACCGTGGCCCCTTCACCATCCCCTTCTCCGGTCTCGTCGACACGACCGCTCCCGGGGTAAAAGGGATACTGGTGGGTGGAAAAGTAGAGGATATGGGGATCATCATAAAAGGCGTCCTGGGTCCCGTTGCCATGATGGACATCGAAGTCAGCGATCAGGATGCGCTCCAGCCGGTGGCTGTCCATAGCATGCCTGGCAGCGACGGCGACGTTGTTGAACAGGCAGAACCCCATAGCCTCCCAGCGCACGGCGTGATGCCCCGGGGGCCTGACCAGGGCGAAGGCGCTCTTCACCTTCCCCGCCATCACCGCATCAACCGCCTCGATGAGGCCACCGGCGGCGTAAAGTGCCGCATTGTAGGAGGCGGGGGAGACCACGGTGTCGGGATCGAGCGCACCGCCGCCCCCCTTGGCGAAGGACTCCACATAAGAGATGTAGCCCGGGGAGTGAACCTTGGAGAGTTCTTCAATGGTAGCGGCACGGGGGCTAATCCGGACCAGCTGCTTCATAGTCCCGGTCTGCTCCAGGTGCTCCACGGTCTTTGCCAGCCGTGACGCGACCTCCACATGGGGCCCGGTATCGTGCTCCAGGTAGATAGGGTCATATACCAATCCTACGCTCACAACCCCCTCCTTTTTTTCGCCCTCGGCTCTACGTTACAGAGTGTTGAACTCTACCGTTCAGGCAATTGCTGCTTTTTCGCCATCGACGCGGCGTTTTTCGCCCAAAAACCTTTATTGTCAAACTATGATATCAGACCCTGCCCCACCAGGCAATTGCGGATTAGCTCCTTCGAATAGATGGTGACACATTCCCCTTCATGCCAGAGGCTCTTTCATTTGTCATTGCGAGCGTAGCGCGGCAATCACCACGTCTCATGACAGAACACCACTGAGATTGCCACGCCCCCCGATAAATCGGGGTCCTCGCAATGACCTTTGTGTTGCAAGCCGACAGCCATCCCTCTGTCATTCTGAGCCGAAGCCCTGAGCGAAGCGAAAGGGTAGCGAAGAATCCCATTGCCAGCCTTATGTGAGGCAATCCAATCATTTCCCACCCGCCCTGAAATGTTTTAATGGGGGGCACCCCCATACCCCCGCCCCCGATCATATCGGGGGACTCCCCTTTAAATGTCCACCCCTCTACCACTCCCGGTATTGGTTCGTCGCTAAGGCTCCTCGCAATGACAGGTAAAAGCAGGCGAGCGGTGACGTGTCGCTAATGTACTGGACGAGTACAGCGGATTGCCGCAGTGAGGTCGCTATGCTATACTCCTGATGGCGATAGGAGGAGAGTATGCCTGAAGAGAAAGAGATCCCCGAAGTTTACTCCGACCAGTTCATGATCAGCGGAGGGCCCTATGGGCTGTTGATTAACCTCAATAAAAGCCCTACTGAACCCGGCCCGGGGAAGGTGCCTGTAACGGTGGCACGGGTGTGGATGAGCTACGAGCATGCCAAGATGGTGGCCTTTATGCTTTGCCGCCACATTAAAAAGATAGAGAGCGATGCAGGGATCTCGTACCCTGTCAACACAAAGGTCCTTTCCAGTCTCGGCATCGGAATGGAAGATTGGGAGGCATTCTGGAAGTCGCCCCCTGAATTTCGGGGGTAGCAGCTTTTTCGTAATATAAATATGTGTTATCTTCCCACCCTCAACTCGGGGAGAGGCGCGTTTTAATAAAAAACCGTTTGAGAAAGGGCGAAAGAGGCGAAAATGCCCCTAGACCTCAGCCAGGTGGCCGCCCAGATCGAAGGGTTGGCGGCGAAGCTCAAGTCGGAAGAGAAAGAGAGAGGGGAACGCCTGGAGCGCGCCCTCGCGCTCCTTCACGCCGCCGATGTCGCTTCCCTGAAGCGGAAGGTCGCCTCAAGCAAGACCTCCTGGCTGGTTGCCGAGCTGGTCGATGGGCTGGCGCAGCACTATGAGGCGCCACCTTGCCCCTCAGAATTCACCGTCCTGGCCACCGATGGCTCCCATATCGATGTTGACCGCCACAGCTCGGTGAGATGCTATCTAATCAATATCGGCAGCGCAGTCCTCCACTACGGGGAAAACCCCGATGCCCTGCTTTCCAGCAAGCCCGCTCTATTCTTCGGCGATGACCTGGTGCTCGCCGACCACGCTGGCAGGGAGGAGCTTATCGAGGGAGCGCTTTTAGGGGTGAAGAGGAGCGTCGAGGAGTGTCAGGCGCTGGCAAAAATCGCTCAGGAGCTCCCCGATGAGCGGCCGACCCTCGCTCTCATCGATGGCTCGCTGATCTTGTGGGGGCTGGCGGGAAGAGATTACGAGGAGGCCAAGAGCTATATCAGGGAGGAGCTACTTGACCGGCAATACATGGGAGCCTTCGACATAATGAAGCGCCGCAGCCCGGGCGGATACTTCGCCCTTGCCAGCTACATCAGCTTTCCCCGTAGCGCCGATGTGGTCAACGCCTTGAGGGTTGCCCTCTGCCCCCACGATACCGCTAACTGCGACCACTACTGCGTGGGGGGAGGCCAAAGGGAGTGCGCGGGTATTGCTGGCATCCGGGATTGCGACCTTTTTAACACAGTTCTTGATTATGGCGAGCGGTCGCCCCTCTTTATCAGCGGCTCCCGGTTCATGCAGAAGCATTATGGGGAGCACCAGATACACTTCTTCTATATTAGACTGGACGAAGAGGTGGCCAGGGTGGAGATTCCCCAGTGGGTAGCCGAAAATGAGGAGTCCGTAAACCTAGTTCATACCCTGGTCCTCGACCAGTGCCGCCGCGGTCATGGCTACCCGGTAGCGCTGATGGAGGCACACGAGAAAGCGGTGGTCACGAATGCCGACCGCGAGCATTTCTGGGGGCTTATCGAGCTTTGCCTGGCCGAGGACCGCCTGAATATCCGGAGCTCAGGCAAGAGCCGTAGCAAGCGGCTGCGGTGGGTGTAGGAGAGAAGGGAGGAGCAGGGTATGATCGAAAAAAACATTGACCAAATTACTGAAGAAGATTTACAGGCGCTAATAGACAATGCGGTCTCAGAAAGAAAAACAATAGAATACAAGCGATCATTGTCAATCAACCGAGATTCTGAAAGGAAAGAATTTCTAGCAGATGTTTCTTCCTTCGCAAATGCTAGCGGGGGTGACTTAATATACGGCATAACTGAAGAGGGAGGCATTCCAAAAAAATTAGAGGGTTTAAACCTTGTGAATGTCGACCTAGAAATTAGTAGGCTAGAGAGTATATTAAGGGACGGAATTGAACCAAGAATACTATCAATAATAGTTAGGCCAATTAGTCTTTCAAATTCAAAAACAGCTTTAATAATTAGAGTACCTAAAAGTTGGATCAGCCCTCATCGCGTTTCTTTTAAAGGTCATGATAGATTCTATTCAAGGAACTCAAATGGAAAGTATCCATTAGACGTGACAGAGTTGCGAGTTGCTTTTAATTTATCTGAGGCGATAACAGCAAAAATTAGAAATTTTAAGCAAGATAGACTATCAAATATATTTGCTGGTGAAACCCCTGTGCCGTTTTATGATAATCCTAAAATAGTTCTTCATCTAATACCAATCATTTCATTTAATCCCGCTCAAATTTATGACATAAGTAAAATATCATCTCATCCTGAGAAAATGAAACCGATATATTGTTCTGGGTGGGATCATAGGTATAATCTAGATGGCTTTTTAACGTATTCTGGAGGAAGGGAAGAGAAATCTCATTCCTATGTTCAACTTTTCAGGAATGGGATTATAGAGGCTGTGGAAGGATTATTACTTGAACCGCAGGGGGAGAAGCTATTAATACCTAGCATTGCTTACGAAAAAGAGTTAATCAGTGCGCTAACCTGTTATCTCTCTATTCTCGAAACATTAAACGTTGAGCCGCCGATTTTCATCTTTGTAACTCTACTAGGAGTTAAAGGATACTCAATGAGTTTTGATAGGTGGAGATTTGATATTGACGACGTCTATACAATCGATAGGGATATTTTGCTGTTACCAGAAATTGTCATTGAGCGTTATCGTATTAGAGCAGAGGATATTCTGAGACCTTGTTTTGATTCCATTTGGAACGCGTGTGGATTCCCAAGCTCATTTAACTATAACGAGGATGGTGAATGGGCCGGCCGGTGAATATACTATCAGAAGCATAAATAGTGCCCTTAAGCCTGGCAAAATGCTGAGACGAAAGGCGGCATTAGGACAAAGAAAGGGGATTTCATGGATTATAAACGGATGACTGCACCCTGTGGATTGGACTGCTTTAATTGTCCAGTGTATTTGGCAAATGAGAATGAAGGGCTGAGAACGGCGATCTCCAAGAACATGGGTATTCCCTTTGAAAAAGCCTTCTGCAATGGATGTCGCAATGAAAAGGGGACAATACCCTTCCTTAATATGACCGAGCCATGCAATGTCTATAAATGCACCGAGAAGAAAGGTATTGATTTTTGCTGCGACTGCTACGATTTTCCATGTGACCATCTCCATCCATATGCGGATATGGCATCCCTGGTGCCGCATAATACCAAAGTTTTCAACCTGTGTTTGATAAAGAGGATGGGCCTGGAAGCATGGGCAGAAACCAAGGCGAAAAGCGTGAAGGATACATATTTCAAGGGCAAGTTTAAACTATAAGAGAGCGTTTGCGGTCCGCTTCGCAAACGCGCGCGAACGTGAGGTGGAATGAAAATGAGCGAAAAAATGACTGAACGCAGCATTGTGCCGGCTAGAGTTCCAGAAGATACCGCGGACTTCGCCAGGCTCTTCGTCATAGCTGGTCCGGAGTTTGTCCCCGCACTTTACGCCGGCACGCAGGATAAGGTCGCCGCAAACTGCTTTCGCCATAAACGAAATATTACCAGCTTTGAACATGCCCATTTTGTGAAGGTCAACGGGGAAAACGCTGGCGTGATCCTCGCCTACGATTGGATAGTGAACAAGAAGGAACAGGTTAAAACGACATTATTAATAGCTAGATACATGAAATCGAAATTTATTACTCAAAGGCGCCATCTGCAATGGGCTGGCGAGGTCCTGGGTAAGATGGACGACGGCACATTCTATATCGCCTGCCTGGCCTTCTACCCCGAGTTCAGGAACCAGGGGCTGGGCACCAGCCTTCTAGCCCACACTGAAGAAGTGGCCAGGAAGGCAGGGGCAACAAAACTTGAAGTGGATGCGGAAACGTATAATGAAGACGCTATTAGATTCTACCAGAGGTTTGGAATGAATGCCGTGGGAGAGCCGCGCGGAACCGTGATCGATGGACAGAAGTTTGAGTTCATCAGGCTGTCCAAGGATATACGAGGGGGTAATTAAATGGGTTGGTTTTTACTGGCTCTGGCGATTGTTCTTGAAGTGGCTGGCACTACCTGTATGAAGCTTTCCGGCGGCTTCAAGGAACTGGTGCCATCCGTATTGGTATTCGTTTTCTACGGTTTCTCTTTCACTGCTTTTATTTACGCGCTTAAAACAATCGATCTGAGCATTACTTATGCTATATGGGCTGGCGTAGGGCTGGCTTTAATAGCGGCGATCGGCGTATTATACTTCAAGGAGCCGGTGACCGTCCCGAAAATGGTTTTCGTGGGACTTATACTTATCGGTGTGATCGGCTTGAGCCTACACGGAGTCAAAGGGTAAAGCGGGAGAATAAATTTGTCTTCCAAGATCGGTGAAGTAATCCAAGCCTCGACCGGCGAGTTTACGGCGCAGTGCTATGAGCTGCACCGGCCTCCCCCATTTGGCAGCCTGGTAAAGACCAGGGAGGGGGAGGTGGAGATCTACGGCGTGGTCTCAAGAGCTGAAACCACCAGCATCGAGCCGGGACGACGCCCCATTGCCCGGGGGCAGGAGGAGAAAGAGGAGGAGGATATCTACCGCGCCAGCCCCCAACTGGAGAAGCTCCTGCGCACCGATTTCGATGCCTTAGTTGTGGGCCACCGGGAGGGTGGGGGGAGCGGAAAGAGCGAAAAAGGCGAAAAGCTGCATCATTACCTGCCACCACGGCCGGCCAGAATCCACAGCTTTGTATACCTTTGCGACCGGGAGGAGGCTGTACAGTTCAGCCAATCGCTCGATTTTCTGAGCATCCTGGTTGGCGCCGGGGGGCAGGCTGACGAGCTCATCGCTGCCTCGCTCCGCCATGTTGCTGCGGCGCAACAGGACCCCCAGGATTTTCTGACCAGGGCAGGCAAGGAACTGGCGGTGCTCCTGGGCGGCGAGACAAATAGGCTGACTACCATCCTGAGGAGGGTCAAGTGGTAAACAGGTCGAATACTAGCCACGGGAGGACGAAAAAGTGGTAAACAGGCTGAATATTAGCCTCGGGAGGACGAACAAGTGGTAAACAGGCTGAATATTAGCTTCGGGAGCACGAAAAAGTGGTAAACAGGCTGAATATTAGCCTCGGGAGGACGAAAAAGTGGTAAACAGGCTGAATATTAGCCTCGGGAGGACGAAAAAGTGGTAAACAGGCTGAATATTAGCCTCGGGAGGACGAAAAAGTGGTAAACAGGCTGAATATTAGCCTCGGGAGCACGAAAAAGTGGTAAACAGGCTGAATATTAGCCTCGGGAGGACGAAAAAGTGATGGAGGAGAGGAGATTGGGCATCGTTGTCTCAGGCTCGCTGGCCAAGGGCGTTGAGGTCAGGCTCGATGGCGCTATCTCGGTTGAAGACATTGCCGTTGGTCGCTATGTGACCATTGAGGGAGAAAAGCGGCGCTTTTTCGGCATGATCACCGATGTCACCCTGGATGCCATCGACCAGAGGATCATGACCACGCCCCCTGATATCTCCGACCCGTTTATCGCCGAGGTTCTCTCCGGGACGAGCACCTTCGGCAGGCTCCATATACTGCCCTCGCTCACCATCGGGGGCGATGCCCTGAGCCTCCTTGAGGGTCCCCAGCCGGTGAAGACCGTGCCCACCCACTTCTCCGTGGTCCGCGAGGCCAGCGAGCAGGATGTGGAGCGGGTATTCGGGCAGGTGGAGGAAAAGCAATTCTATATCGGCACCCCGCTCGACATGGAGACCAAGGTACGTCTCAACCCGGGAGAGCTGGTGAAGCGCTCCAACGGTATCTTCGGCAAGAGCGGCACCGGGAAGACCTTTCTGGCAAGGCTCATCCTCATAGGCATATTACAGGAGGGGGCGGCGGTCAACCTGGTCTTCGACATGCACAGCGAGTATGGCTGGGAGGGCACCAGCGAGGAGGGGCGGAAGGTGAAGGCGCTGAAGCAGCTCTTCCCCTCGAAGGTGGCGGTTTTTACCCTCGATGAGGAGGGCGCCCGAAGGCGCAAGGTATCCACCGACTTCGTGGTGGAGATCGGCTACGATGAGATCGAGCCTGAGGACATCGCTATGCTAAGGGAGACCCTTGGCCTCACCGATGCCGCGGTGCAGGCTACCTATCGCCTCGCACGCAGGTTCGGGGAGCGAAAGTGGCTGGAGAGCTTCCTTGCTATGGAGAGCAGGGAGGAGATAAACGAACTGGCGCAAAGCCTGGGGGAGCATGAGGCGACCATGGCGGCGCTTCATCGTCGCCTGGATAACTTGAGGAGGCTTCGCTTCCTCGTGCCCCAGGCCAGAGATAATGCCATCCAGCGCATCCTGGAGTACCTGGACCGGGGGATGAACGTTGTCCTGGAGTTTGGTCGCTACACCGATATCGTTGCCTATATGCTGGTGGCGAACCTCCTCACCAGGCGCATTCACGCCCAGTATCGGGAGCGGATGGAGCGGGCAATGGGGGAGGACATCGCCTCGCCCCGACCCCTGGTCATCACCATCGAGGAGGCGCACAAGTTCCTCAGCCATGAGCTTGCCGGGCAGACCATCTTCGGCACCATTGCCCGCGAGATGAGGAAGTACAATGTCACCCTGCTGGTGATCGACCAGCGCCCCAGCGGCATCGATGAGGAGGTGATGAGCCAGATCGGCACAAAGATAACCTGCCTGCTGGATAATGAGCGGGACATCGATAGCGTGCTCACCGGGGTATCGGGAAAGAGCGAGCTTAAGGCGGTGCTGGCGAAGCTGGATACCAGGCAGCAGGCTCTCATCTTTGGCCACGCCGTCCCCATGCCGGTAGTGGTGCGGACCAGGGAATACGGCTCGCCCCAGTCCTATAAAGAGCTTGGCTTTCGGGAGGCGCTGGAGCTAAAGAAGCAGGCGGAGGAGGATGCAAAGGATCTGTGGGGGTGAGGGGCAATGACTGAAGAGGCAAGGCAAGAGATAGAGAGCTGGGGAACGTGGTTTACATTTTGATTGGCTAACACAGTTAATGCTTTAAGTAGTGTGATGATAGATTGGGCACGGGTTAAGAAAGAACACATTCGTCAGGCCTGTCGGCTATACGATGAGGGGAAGGCGGCGCCCTCACGCCAAGCTCAGAACACCTTTCTTCTGTTTGAAGGCAGTAGATACCCTGCCAAATTTATCAGGGGGCTGGCATATAAACAAGCGACTGGCCGAACTTTAAATCCTAGCGTTGATTATTCTGGGGGCATGGAAACTGTTCAATTCTTCAATAAAATGGGGTATGACGTTGAGTATAATGGAGAGCTCTGTAATGGAGAGCTATTTATAAGAAATGGCGATACTGTTCAAGCTAGCTCGCGTCGAACAGATGAGGGCCAAAAAGAAAGGAAACGAGAAAAAGATCTGCAGAAACAGGCGCTTAAGAGTCAACTTGGGCGTCATTTTGGCAGGGTTGAGACCGAAGCCAGTTTCGAATGGTTAGTAGTTCCAGAACGGGTATCAATCGATAACGATCTGATGAAAATCGTGGATGCATTATCTTCATATCGGGGCTATAAAAACTTTTTCACCCCAGGTTGGACTTTGCATGTAGATTATTACATTGCTTCGCACAAACTAATCATAGAATATGACGAACGTCAGCATTTCACAATACCCAGAGCTATCGCGTTAAGAAACTACCCTGCAGATATGAAATTGGGATTCGACAAGGATGAATGGATAAACGAATGCGAGAAAATAAAAGCTAACGACCCTACTCCATATAATCGTGACGAAACAAGAGCATTTTATGACAGCCTACGCGACATTCTCGCTACTCGCCATGGTCTCACAGTCAAACGCACAAAGACTAAAGATTGTGATTGGACACGACCCGAAGCTGGCGAACGGTTAAAAACACTATTGCAGGAATCTACAGAGACTATAACTGCTTTACATGGAGCCCATGCAATAAGAGTGAGAGAGGAAGCATCTAATTTACAAAGAAAACCGGGGCGTCCAACACGCGTAGTGACTATATGTGTCCAAGGCGATTCATTACAATCAACAGCAGAAAATGAAGAAAGAGAGGAACTTTTAAAAGAAGCTATAGAACACATAATTGGTAAGGGTTGGGATGCTATTGACGTTGTACTATTACCCGGAGGGTTTTTCTGTTTCGATGAATATATTGGGTCACTTTCCTACTCTGAGAGGGTGGAAACCATTAATAAAGCGTCATTTAACGAAGTATGTAAGGGTTGTAGCAAGTTATTAGAAAAGGATTCCCCACGTGCACTAATTGTGGCCGGGGTTGATGGGTTAGAAAAACCAGAAGGGTGGGAAGGTGATCAGCTCTGCGTAGCCTGGTCCATAGAGGGAATAGTAGGTATCGGGCGCAAAATATATCCAGTATCAGGAGACGAGAGTGACAGCTATATTTGCTATAAACATGACTATGAAACTGATGAACGCATCGTGACTTTGCCATGTGGCAAGAACGCAGTTCTATGTGCTTGCTACGACATGTTTGGTTGTTCTGAAGCTACCGATGATCCAACTCGCCGAACCGATAGTATACTCAACATCAGCGATAATACGGTGCTACACATTTACTATGCCCGGAAACCAAAGCATGCAAAGGACTTGTTTAAGAACTTAAGAAGAAGCTGCGTTAGCGATTTCCAAAATCTACTGAGGAAAAACAACGTAACCGTAGGTTTAGCAGCTATTCACCGCTTCCGCAAGCCCGGCTTAGAAGGCTACTGGCGGAGACACGGCATCTTAACTTGTTCCGCTGCGCTCGATCGTGGGCTCGCCGTTGGAGCGGCACATTTTGTTGAAACCCTTCCGGATATGAACAGATCAACTCTAGCGGTCGCTGGCATTCCTCGGATATATCTGTCAGAGAAACCTTTCAATAAAAGAAAGGACCGAAAATATAACCCAATTGATGCATTCCAACTGAGAAATATCTTGGTAAGGCTATTTGAAGGGTAAAACCGGTGAATTAGCCAATGAAAAAGTGCACTAGGTGTAACAAGGAATCAGGGCGTAGTGGTGGTGCTAATTGACGGGACATTAATTCCCCTATGGATGTAGCACCTTGAGGTGACCCTTAGCCAGAAAGATAGGAAGGAGGTAGCTAAATGTCAACGCGAGGAATAATAAAAATACTAGTCTTTGGCGCATTGCTTGCGGGTGCCGGCAGCTTTTTGGGGCTGGTCCTGAGATGGGCCGCTGACGGGTGGGAGCACCTTATCCCCCCTACATGGGATGCCTTATACCTGGGTATATGGTTCCTGGGGGCGCTGGTAGCCGTGGCGGTGGCTGGCGGGCTTGTCGCCGTGCTCCTGCGACCTTTCTGGGTGGCAGCCATCGCCTTTGCCGTCTCCGCCCTGGCGATGTTCCTTACCTGGGAGATATCGTTGGCCGGCTTCATCGTGGCAGTGATTTACCTCCTGGTAGGATTGCTCTATTTGTTAGGCGTGCTACGCGAGATCGAGAACCGCATCAGGTTTTCCGTGTGGCATATGATGCGTCCCCAGCTCATCCTGCTCGTGATGCTCACTGCGATAGCATGTACCAGCCTGTATTTTGGATATGCCGCCGAGATCGATAGGGAGGGCTTCTCCATCCCTGAAGAGACCGTCGACTGGGTTGTGGAGACAGCGGATGAGCATATCATCGATAGGATATTGCCCGATGAGACAACCCCCCAGGAGAGGCAGGATGCCCTGGACGAATTAAGAGACTTCCTGGAGGGCGATGTGGAGAGCGATATAGAGCCCTACGAAGGCTACATACCGGTTGGGCTCGCGGCCATTGTTTTCGGGATTCTAACTCCAGCAGCGTTCCTCACTTCCTGGATACCGCTCTTGATCCTATCGCTGGCCTTTTTCCTCCTGACCCGTTTCGGGGTGGTGAAAAAGGTGGCCAAAGCGGTCGAGGTAATCAGGCTGAGCATTGAGTAGAGGATCGGGTGTGCCTACTGAGAGCAACCTGAAGCGCTATCCGCTGGTCCAGGAGGTCTCCACCTCCTTAAAAGCCCCTGAAGCCTTTGAGCTTTTAAAGGATCGGCCCTTCTGCTTCTTCCTGGATAGCGGGATGGACACCGAGAAGCTGGGGCGTTACTCCTTCATGGGGAGCGACCCTTTTCTTCTACTGAAAAGCCGCGGTAAAGAGATCACCCTTCTTTACGGCGATCGGCAGGAAAAGGTGATCGGCAACCCTTTTGATGTACTGGGGCAGATGCTCGAAAAATATGCCCTCGACCCATCCCCTTTCCCCATACCCCTCATCGGCGGGGCCGTTGGCTACCTCAGCTATGACCTGTGCCACTTCATCGAGCACCTGCCGTCAACCGCCATCGATGACCTGAAGCTCCCCGAGTGCTATATAGCCTTCTACGATGCCATCATCGCCTTCGACCATCTGGAGGGGAGGACTTACATCGCCGCCACCGGGTTCCCCGAGATGGAGGAGGCGAGCAGAAGGAGTAAAGCCCAAGAGCGTATCGATGAATTGCGGGCTATGTTAGCGGAAACACCATGTCCTGAAGAGACCCCACATTCTGGAGTAGTCCTCAGTGCGAAAAATACGGAAAGTACGAAAATACGCGCCAACTTCACCCATGAGGAGTATGTTAAGGCGGTGGCTACCGCCAGGGAATACATCGCCAGCGGCGACATCTTTCAGGTCAACCTATCCCAGCGCTTCGATGTGGACTTGCCCATCGCTCCCTATGAGCTCTACAGGATGCTGCGCCTCATCAATCCCGCCCCCTTCGCCTGCTACCTCAACTTTAACGATGTCACCGTAGCCAGTGCTTCCCCGGAGAGATTCCTCCGCCTTGATGGGGACCTGGTGGAGACGCGCCCCATGAAGGGAACTCGCCCCAGGGGAAAATCGGCGGCGGAGGATGACACCCTCGCCAGGGAGCTGCTGCAGAGCGTTAAGGACCGGGCCGAGAATGTGATGATCGTTGACCTGGAGAGGAATGACCTGGGGAGGGTTTGTAAATATGGAACAGTAAGGGTGAGAGAGCTCTGGACCCTGGAGAGATATGCCACCGTATTTCAACTCACCTCCACCGTGGAGGGGAGACTCCGCGAGGGCAAGAGCCGAATCGACCTACTGAAGGCGACCTTCCCCGGCGGCTCGATCAGCGGTGCTCCCAAGGTGCGCGCCATGGAGATCATCGATGAGCTGGAGCCCACCAGGAGGGGCATTTATACCGGCTCCCTGGGCTACCTGAGCTTTGATGGCGGGATGGACCTCAACATCGTAATCCGCACCTTCCTCATCAAGGACGGGAAAGCCTACTTCCAGGTGGGAGGCGGCATAGTCTCCGACTCTGACCCCGAGGCCGAGTATCAGGAGACCCTGGACAAGGCCAGGGCCCTGATCGAGGCGCTGGAATTTTCGCCCTTTGCGGGGGCAAAGTAATACTAGCCACGGTTTTTTTGTATGAGGCTCGTGGGGCGAAGTGGATGAGAGAGTTGCCAGAACGGAGGGGAAGTGATACTAGTCATCGATAACTATGATTCCTTCGTATATAACCTGGCTCAGTATTTCGGTGAGCTGGGGTGGGAACCTGTCGTATATCGCAATGACCAGATCACCCTGGAGGAGATCGAGGCGCTGGCACCCTCTCACATCGTTATCTCCCCGGGGCCGGGCACCCCCGGGGATGCCGGGATCTCCAATGATGTGGTGCGTCATTTTGCTGGCAAGGTGCCAATTTTGGGGGTCTGCCTGGGGCATCAATGCATCGGATATGTCTATGGTGGGTTGATCGTGCGCACGGTGCCCATGCACGGCAAGACCTCCCTGATTCACCACGATGGCAAGATCATTTACCGAGGTCTCACCAGCCCCTTCGAGGCGGGGCGCTATCACTCGCTGGCGATCGAGCGGGGAACCTTGCCACATTACCTCAAGGTCTCGGCGGTGACCGAGGATGGGGTAATTATGGGGGTGCGCCATAAGAGGTTCGTGGTGGAGGGGGTACAGTTTCACCCCGAATCGATCCTCACCGGGGTGGGCCACGATATCTTAAGTAGGTTTCTCAGCTTCTCCCACCCGCTCTGGGTGAATGGGGGAGTTTATGCCCGTCATTCTGACCCCGATCTAGGCCGAAGCGTCGGCCGACCTGGCGGCCTCGGCCTCGGTGGGGAAGAATCCTGAGAACCCCCACTATCGTTCAGGGTGACAGTTGAAACAGCCTCGACAAAGAGGGTAGGCAATGGAAGTACTTATCTACATCAATGGAGAGTTGGTGCCGCGAAGGGAGGCCAGGATCTCGCCCTTCGACCGCGGTATCCTCTACGGCTACGGTCTCTTTGAGACGATGCGCTCTTATGGGGGACGGGTCTTTAGCCTCGACCGACACCTGGCCCGGCTGATGCATTCCGCCGATAAAATTGGTCTCGCTGCATGGCTGGACCCCGCAGCGCTGGAGCAGGCTATCCACAAGACTCTGGAGGCTAATAAGCTCTCGGACGCCCGCATCAGGCTAACCGTTACGGCAGGGGAGGGGGAGCGGGGACTGGCGCTCCCGACATCAGGCATGCTCACCATCATGGTTGTTGCCGAAGAGCTTGTCTTACCGCCTCCCCAGGCTTATGAGGATGGCATCCGCGCCTTCATAGTGAGCGTGAGGCGAAACAGCCAGTCGCCGCTATCTGGAATCAAGTCGATTGGTTATTTGGACAACCTGCTGGCTCATTCTGAAGCCGTCGCAGCGGGAGCAGACGAGGCCATCCTGCTCAATGAGCAGGGCTTTGTTGCCGAGTGCAGCACCAGCAATATCTTTCTGGTGGTTGAGGGACGGCTGTTGACCCCCTCAGCGGAGAGCGGCATCCTGCCCGGGGTCACCAGGGAGGAGGTTTTGGAGCTGGCGCTAAATTTGGGCATCGCGGTGGAGGAGGAGGAGATCCCCTTAGCCCACCTTATCCGCGCTGAAGAGGCCTTCTTGACCAACTCAGTAATTGAGGTCATGCCCATCGTTGAGGTGGATGGCAAGCCCATTGGCACGGGGAAGCCTGGTGAGGTGACAAAGAGGCTAATGGCAGCCTACAGGGAGCTGGTGCTTCAGTAAGCTAACCATAGTTAGCTTTGAAGTAGCGAGCACAACCTTCGACAGTCCGCAGGTACCCGTTGACCCACCTTTACTACCGTGCTATTATGGCTGAACTTTAACGAGGCTTAAGGCTGGTGGAAAGGTTCGAAAAAGGGGTAAAACGAAGCAGGGAAGGCTGGTTCAGCAGGGTGGTGCATCTCTTGGAGCGCGCCACTGTGGAGGAGGCGCTGTGGGACGAGCTTGAGGAGCTTTTAATTACCGCCGATGTGGGAGTGAGCACCACCACTAAGCTCATCGCGCGGGTGAGGGAGCGGGCAGGCAGAGAGAGGCTTAAGGATGGTCCCCAGATATACTCCGTCTTGAAAGATGAGATAGTGACGATGCTGAGGATGGGTACCTCCGGAGAGGCGTCCCCGCCCCTTGACCTCGCTTCATCGGGACCAATGGTGATCCTGGTGGTCGGGGTGAATGGCACAGGAAAGACCCTCTCAATTGCGAAGCTCGCCCATTCCTTTAAGGGGCAAGGGAAAAGGGTGATCATCGCCGCCGCCGATACCTTCAGGGCAGCGGCCATCGACCAGCTCAGGATATTGGCGCAACGTGTGGGGGCCGAGGTTATTTGCCATCAGCCTGGTGCCGACCCCGGGGCAGTGGTCTTCGATAGCCTGGAGGCAGCAAGGGCTCGCCATGCGGATGTGGTGATCATCGACACGGCAGGGCGACTCCATACCAAGTTCAACCTGATGGAGGAGCTTGTAAAGATCAAGCGGGTGGTCTCAAGAAACGATCCCCGGGCGCCCCATGAGGTGCTTTTGGTTCTTGATGCCACCACAGGTCAGAATGGCCTGACACAGGCTAGATATTTCACCGAGGCCGTGAACGTTACCGGAGTGTTCCTGGCCAAGCTCGATGGCACCGCTAAAGGGGGGATTGTACTTGCGATCTGCGATGAGCTTAAGATACCCATCCTCTTTATTGGCACCGGCGAGACCTTAGACGACCTCGCCCCTTTCGATGCCCAAACCTTCGTTGAGGCGCTATCCTCTTGACCGATGCATTTATCTGGTTTGTCACAGTAGAGCTTCTAAGCCTCATCGCCCTACCTGCCACCTTCGTCCTCTTCAAGAGCCTGCCCGATAGGGGATACGCCTTCGGAAAGGTGCTTTCCATCCTGATCATCTCCTTCCTTCTCTGGCTTGCCGCCTCCGCCCACATCCTGCCCAACACCCAATGGGCCATCATCCTGATCATCGCCCTGCTTGCCATGGGCTCCCTTTTTATCCTCATACGCCGCCGTCACCAAATAGTCAGCTTCCTCTCCGAGCACCGCCGGGTGATCATCGCCACCGAAGCTATCTTCCTCCTCTCTTTTATCCTCATGGCCGTGGTGCGCGCCTATAACCCGGAGATCCTCTTCACCGAAAAGCCAATGGACTTCGCCTTTCTTAATGGCATTCTACGTAGCGAGTATTTCCCGCCTAATGACCCCTGGCTTAGTGGGTATGGCCTCAATAACTACTACTTCGGGCACATGATAATGGCTACCTTAACCAAGCTTACCGGAATATCATCGGCGATTACCTTCAACCTCTCCGTGGCCCTGGTCTTCGCTCTTGCCTCTATCGGGGCCTTCAGCATTGTCTATAACCTGGTTAGGCTCAGCCGGGGAGGGACCAAGGCGGCGATCGGCTTCGGGCTGGTGGCGGTGGGGTTTTTATTGATTCTGGGAAACCTGGAAGGGGTGCTGGAACTACTCTATGCCCACGGCTTAGGCGGCGAAGGATTCTGGGCGTGGATTGGCATTGAGGGGCTGGATATCCCCTATCATAGCGCGCACTGGTATCCCACAGAGTTTTGGTGGTGGTGGCACGCGACGAGGATGATACAGACAACCGTGGGCGGCGTGTCCTTGGACTATACCATAGCCGAATTCCCCAACTTCACCTTTATTCTGGGCGATCTCCATGCTCATCTTATGTCCCTACCTTTTGTCCTTCTATGCCTGGCGCTCAGTCTTAATATATTAAGCATCAAGGAGTCCCTTGGTCTTAGTTGGCTAAGAAGGAACATCCTTCCATTCCTAATAATGATTGTCTGCCTTGGCGCCCTGGGACCCATCCATACCTGGGATCTCCCTATCTATGTCTTTATCTTCCTGGGGGCGATTTTCATTCAGACACGTCTAGGTCATGGTGGGGTAGGGTGGTGGAAAGGGTGGGGGGCACTCAGCCTTATCACGGTGGTCGGTGTCTTCCTCTTCTACCTTCCCTTCTATATTAACCTTCAAAACCCGGTTTCCGGTATCTTGCCGTGGAACGGTCCAGATACTCGTCTCTTCCATTATTTGCTTATATGGGGCCTCTTTCTCTTTATAGGTATTTCCTTTGTTCTGGTGCAAATTCGCGGTGGACTGAGGTCTATTTCCTGGCGTAGGGCATGCTGGGTCTCTCTGGCTGTGCTATCACCGTGGATAATCTGGGCCATTGTGGTGCTGGCAACTGGGGGTGGAAGCTTCGTTTGGGGTAAGCTGGGGCATCTAGCTCCCTTGCTTATCCCGCTTGCTCTTACCCTGTTAATCATTGTTAGAAGGATCGCAGGGGCTAATACTGATAAGCGGAGTGCCATTTTTGCGCTGCTCCTCTTCTTTACCGCCCTGATGCTCACGTTGGGTTGCGAGCTTTTCTATATAGATGACGTCTTTGGCAATCGAATGAACACCGTCTTCAGGTTCTACTTCCAGGCTTGGGTGCTATTTGCCATTGCCTCTGCTTTTTCGCTATATTATCTTCATCGCAACTGGAAGGTGTCGAGTGTTGCCACTCGTTTAGCAAAATTTGGCTGGTGGGGCCTTTTGATCCTATTCGTAATGTGCTCCTTAACCTACCCCGTTGCCGCCACCTTGAGCAAGACCAATGTCTTTTTCGCGAGCCCCACCCTTGATGGGCTGGCATGGCACCAAAGTAGCCATCCTGAGGAGTGGGAGGCCATCTCTTGGCTCAATGGCAATGTTGATGGTGCTCCGGTGATCGTGACCGCTCCTGGATGGGCATATACTGACCATGGAATCATTTCAGAGTGCACTGGCTTACCCACCATCCTTGGTTGGGAAGGCCATGAATGGGTGTGGCGGGGCTCGGATCGCGATTACAGGGGCAGGAGGGAAGACATTGACCAGATATATCAGGGTGAGGATTTGGACCAGGTGGAGGCTCTTCTTGAGAAATATGATGTTACCTTTGTCTATATAGGTCGCTTGGAGAGGGAGATGTATGGGGCAGATGTTGGCGAGAAGTTCGCCGATTTCATGGATGTGGCCTTCGAGAACGAGGGGGTTATAATCTATAGGATTAAAGAATAGGCGTCATTGAGGTTTCGATGATACAAGTGGCGTATGTCATATTCTGGTGGCTGGTGCTGGTGATTGTTGGCTTAATAGCCTTCCCCTTGGTCTCACGGGTTTGCAGCAACTTGCCAGACAAGGGCTATTCCATCTCCAAGCTGGTAGGGCTTTTAATTTTAACATACCTCACCTGGATGCTCTCGAGCCTTCATGTGATGCCATTTGGATGGGGCAGCATTTTAATCTCCTTGTTACTGCTCGCGGCGCTCTCGCTCTACCTTGGCAGGAAGAATCTGAGGATAACGAACTGGCCCCGAAAACCGATCATAATCAGCGAATCGGTCTTCGCCGCTGCCTTTATCATATTCCTGCTGATCATGGTGGGAAAGCCGGATATATATTTTGGAGGCGCAGACTATTTTATGGATTTCGCCTTCATGGGATCGATTCTAAGGGGCGATTATTTCCCTCCGGTCGATCCCTGGTTTGCCGGCTCAGGCCTGCCTTATTACTACGGTGGACATCTCCTGACAGCGATACTCACCGTTATCACCAGGGTGCCACCGGCGATAGCCTTTAACATAGCGGGGGCGATGTTCTTTGCCCTCGCCGTATGCGCTTCCTACGGCCTGGGCTACAACATCACCAGGCGGAAACTCTATGGATGTCTCGCCGCTATTTTTGTCTGTGTCACCGGATATATCACTGGAGCATATCAATTTATCGGCTATATTTTTAATACTGATATTCTGGGTTCTTCTTATATAACAGCCCCAAATATCGTAGAGTGGATGCTAAACTTTGATTTCTGGAGCGCACCCTGGCTTATACCAGGCGCTATGGCTCAGTATCCCTATTATATCTTCTTAGCGGGGACCCTACATGCATTCATGATGAGCATCCCTTTTCAGCTTATGTTTATCACGCTTATCTTTGCTCTTCTTCGGAAAAGCCACTTCAGCGATAAAATTGCCCGGTCAGATACCCTGCTGGATGTTTCTATATTAGGCCTCTGCCTGGGGTTTTTCTCCCTTATCAATACCTGGGAGTATCCGGTATATATATTATTTACCGTTCTTGCCTTCGTGCTTTTAAAAATAAGACGTGGCATAAAGGGTACCTTGAGTATTCTAGGGGGCATCATTGGCTTAAGCCTCCTGTTATACATACCCTATTACCTTTCGAGAAGCATGGGCGGGGTAAGCGGGATCAAATTTATAGCAGACAGGACGGATTTTGCTAGCTTTTTTGAAGCCTTCGCCCTGTTCTTATTCCTCGCCTTCTCGCTACTTTTCATATGGTCGAAACGGCAAATATTTAGAGGCAAGATATTGATTCTGGGCGCTGTCTTCATCTTCTTGGCCACAATCATGGCTGCGGTGCTGCTTGAGTTCCATCTCCTCATATTAACGGTGCCTATGATCCTATTATCCCTTTACTATATATATAAATCGAAGTCGAAAACAGAGAAGGAATTCATATTGGTACTCCTTCTCATGGGTGCATTGCTGGCACTATTCTGCGAGATTTTTTATATCGATGATAGTTATGGAGCACCTTGGGAAAGGTTCAATACGGTGTTTAAGATATATGTGCCGCTATGGATTTTTCTCGGCATATCTTCAGCCTATGCTGTGTTTTACGTCCTAAGCAATCTCAGAAAGAGAATAAAGGTTGCTTGGGCTTTTATCGCAGTCGTTTTCCTTTTGGCATCCCTGGTTCATCCCATAGTCTCTACAATAAGTGCTACCAGCGGTAGGCATACTGGCTGGGGGCTTACCAGGGGCACTCTTGATGGTATGGCCTACCTTGAGTCTATAGAAAAAGGTGACCATGAGGCTCTCCAATGGATAAATGAGAAAATAGCGGGCTCTCATGTGATATTGGAGGCGCCGGGGGCTGTATTCCAGTACACCTCCCGAGTCTCCACATTTACCGGATTGCCTACGGTAATCGGCTGGACATCCTGGGAGGTCATGTGGCGAGGCGCTTGGGGTGAAATGGAGGAGAGGGTTAGAGATGTGGATATGATATACAATACATTGGATAATGACGAAGCGCTGGCTCTGCTGGCAAAATATGATGTAGAGTATATCTATATAGGAAACTTGGAACGGGAAAGCTATGAAAGCGAGGGCTTGCAGAAATTCGCCGGTCACCCTGAGGAATATGAATTGATATATGAAAATGAAGGGGTAACCATCTACAGAGTGAAGGAGGAATAGTGGAGCAGGCGGGGAATGTTTTCCTATCGCTGGTTAGCCGTGGGCGTGCCCGCATGAACTGGGAGATCGCACTTTACGCCTTGCTCATTGTTATTGCCCTGGTGATGCGTCTCTGGGAGCTGGGCGCCCGTGCCATCCACTATGATGAGGTCCTTCATCTCGTTTACAGCTGGAATTTTGCCCAGGGGCAAGGCTATTCGCATGATCCGATGATGCATGGCCCCTTCCAGTTTCATGGCAACGCCCTGATTTTCTTCCTCTTTGGGGACAGCGACTTCACCGCACGCCTGCTCCCCGTTATCTTCGGCACTGCCCTAGTGGCGCTCCCATTTTTCCTGCGCCGCTATCTTGGTCGCTGGGGAAGCCTTGCGGTAGCGACCCTCCTTGCCTTCTCCCCCCTGCTCCTCTACTACAGTCGCTATGCCCGAAATGACATCTATAGTGCCTTCTGGAGCCTCCTTCTGGTCGTCTGTATGTGGCGCTATTTCGAGGAGAGGAAGGCAAGATACCTCTATATAGGTGCTGCTGCTTTGAGCCTCAGCTTCTGCACCAAGGAGGTTAGCTATATCACCGTGGGCATCGTCGCTCTCTTCCTAATCGTCATAGCCGCTAAGGAATTAGTGAGCCGGGTCAGAAAGAGATTTGACCTGAAGGATCTCTCCGCTCCTGCCGAATATCTAATCCTGATAGGCACCCTATCGCTGCCCCTTTTTGCCGCATTTATTCAGCTAATCCCAGGGGTGGAGCTTCCGGATGGCCTTCATTGGGCAAAGGTGCTCGCTGTAGCCCTGCTGTTCATTATCTCAGTGGTCATCGGGATTCTGTGGAACTGGCGCCGCTGGTTGACTTCTGCCCTCATCTTCTATGGCATCTTCACCCTCCTTTACACCACCTTCTTCACCAACCTCTCAGGCTTCGGTAGTGGCATCTGGGGCTCTGTAGATTACTGGCTTGATGTTCGGGCGGCGCCGCGGATTGTCCAGCCTGGGTTCTACTACCCAGTGATTTTGGCTACCTATGAATTCTTGCCCTTGCTCTTCGCCTCTATTGGCGCCATCTACTACACGATAAAGGGGAATCTCTTCTCCCGGTTCTTGGTCTACTGGGCGGTATTGAGCCTGATCCTCTTTTGCTTTTCGTGGGAGAACCCGCCCTGGCTCTCCCTGCACATCGCCATCCCTGTGATCCTCCTCGGTGGAATGTTCATCGGCCGACTTTTCCAAGGCTTCGATTGGAGGGGGGCGGTGGGTTACTGTGCTCGCTCTACTCCTCCTCTTCCCTTTCAGTTTCCATGTTGCCTGCCAGGAAAGCTACCAGAAGGGCGATGAGCCCCCCCAGATGCTGCTCTATGCCGGGATGTCCTCTGATATGCCCCGCATTATGGACCAGATCGAGGAGCTAGCCGGGGAAACCGGAGAAGGAAAAGAGATAGCCATCACTCTCGACTGGGATCTTTACTGGCTCTGGCATTGGTATTTCAGGGACTATAAAAATGTTGATTATTCCATTGACCAACCTGGAGGCTCGGTGCTTATCCTCAGCGCAGGCCATGAACCCGCTGACGAGAGTTACTTAGAAAAGTATGGCGAGGGAGAGAGGATCAAGCAGCTAATATGGTTCCCCGAAGAGTATAGGGATTTTGACCTGGGGTGGTGGTGGGGTTACTTCCTGCATCGAGAGACCCTGGGCCCCTACTGGATCACCGAAGGGGTCGTCTATTTCCCCAAGAGCGCCCCATGATTGCGCCGTTATCCCTCTCCGCTCTATACTCTATAACAGCGGCATAGGGAGCGAATATTGATTAAGAGTCGCCGTTTCTGGATCGGGATGGGGATATCCATAGTTTTCCTCTTCCTTTTCCTTTACCGAACGGACTTCGCTGAGATGGGCCGGGCGCTGGGCGAGGCAAACTATCTCTTTCTACTGCCCGGAATATTGGTCTATTATGTGGGCGTTTTTTTTCGCTCGGTGCGCTGGCGCTACCTCTTGAAACCGCTGGGGAATTTCTCCTCCTTCCGACTCTTCCCGCTGATCATCATCGGCATGCTGGTAAACAACATCCTGCCCGCCCGTCTGGGCATAGTCGCTCGAGCTTACATTCTGGGGGAAAGGGAGCGCATAAGCAAGATGGCTGTTGGAGGCACCATGGTGGTGGAGCAAATCTCAGATGGAGTGATACTCCTCTTCTTTGCGGCGATTATTTCCTTCTTCGCTCCTTTGGAGGGATTGCTCCAACAAGTCATTTATATTACAGCCGGGCTCTTTCTGGGCGCACTACTATTATGCTTCATCCTGGTTTCCTCACCAAGGCTCGCTCGAATGGCAATCGATGTGGTGCTGCACTTCCTGTCTAAGCGGTGGCGGGAGAGGACAGAGGGGTGGTTGCTCCTTCTTATCGAAGGATTGGGGATAATGCGTAGTCCGGGTAAGCTCCTCGTCGTATTTATTTTAGCAGCACTGGTCTGGCTCTTTGAGGCGGGATTGTTTTACATGGTGGGTTTTGCCTTCGATTTAGGGATACCCTTTTATGTCTTTTTACTGGCTACATCGGTTTCCAACTTGGCCTGGGTGCTATTAATGACTCAAGGGGGCTTGGGGCCTTTCGATTTCGCCTTACAGCGAACCCTGATGGCTTTTGGCATCGCTATAGGTGTTGCTAGCTCTTACGTACTCGTGTTGCATGCTCTCATCCTTTTACTCACAATACCGCTAGGGTTTATATTCCTGTGGATGGAAAACCTCTCCCTGTCAAAGGTTATCAGAGAGCGGCAAGAATTGGCACAGAAGCATGGCGCCGAGGGAGGCGGGGTATGAATGCGGAGATTTTCGGTGGGGGATCGCTGGGCTCACCGCAGCCTGTGAACTTAGCAAAGCGGGGCATAGAGTAGCCCTCTTCGAAAAAAGGCATACCTTGGTGGGCAAGCGGGCAAATTTGGGGTGGCAGAGGAGCGCCTGGAGAGGTTATACAACCAGTATTTTTTCTCAAAGTGACACATCTTCTCGTATTCCGCTAGTTCCACAGTCTCACCTTCAACAGCGACAAAATCATCCTAGGAGCATTGGATATACGAAAAGTCGAACCTTCTGAATGCCTCCAGGTAACAGGAAACTCTATGACCTTGTATCCTTCCCTTTTCAATTTCCAAAGCAGTTCAACATCAAACTCAAACCCTTTCGTAGTTAACGAATCCATGATATTCATTATCGCCTCTTTTTTAAAAACCTTGGCGCCGCATTGTGTATCTCTAAAATCTAAACTGAACATCATTCTGACGAGCATGTTAAAGGCTTTGCTTCCAATCCTTCTTTTCCAGGGCTGCTTTACGAGAATTCTTGAATCCTTTAATCTTCTCGATGCAATCACACCATCAGCGTATGATAGAGCATCGAACATCCTGCTTAAATCATCTGGCCCTACAGATTCGTCAGCATCAACAAATCCTACTATATCTCCCTCTGCTGCTTTAAAACCCTCAATTATTGCACCACCCTTCCCCAGTTTTTCCTCAAAACACAAGACCCTAATTTGCAAGTATTTGGAACTCAATCCGCCGACAATATTTGGCGTGTCGTCGGTACATCCATCACAAACCACTACTATCTCTTGATTTGGAAAGTAGTCGCAGTAATTTGATAAAACAGTTTCTATTCTGGCTTCCTCATTGTAAGCTGGAATAACAATCGATAGGTGAGTATCAATATTAACTTGCTTGCACTCCTGCATAGTTGTCCTCATTAATACGGATGTCAGCCCTTTGGTGTCATAAATACCCCACGTACGTTTTTTGATACCGGTACAATCTGTGTAACTCCTTCCTCCGACTCAGCTTGGCAGAAAGCGATTTCGCAATCGTTAGAAAATAGGAGTTGACTAACCCGCCTGCCTGGACACCAAGGCTCCTGCCCAAATTTTAGGTCACCAAGAATCGCTGCGCTCTTCATCGGTTCTCCGTACTATCTAAATGCGCCTCGCTGCGTTCGGGCTTGGCAAGTATACTCAATGTGGCTTGCGACACTCTGTTGCAATTACGCTTGGCGACATACATGATATCACAATAATTCTATAGCGACATCCCACGAGCTGTAGGCTCTCTAGACGCTCTGGGGGGCCGTCAACGCTGTTGACCAATAGACAATCTGAACGTAGAATGCGGTTAGTCCAAAATGTTGCTTTGAGAGCACACTGGCCAGCGAATACTGAATGGATGGAGAACCTCTCCCTGGCAGATGTGGTTAGCGGGCGGCGAAGATTGGCAGAGAAGCATAACCCCACGGGAGGCGAGGAATGAACATCGGGGTCATCGGTGGCGGGATCGCCGGGCTCACCGCAGCCTACGAGCTCAGCAGGGTGGGACATAAAGTAGCCCTTTTCGAAAAAGAGGTGGAGCTTGGTGGGCAAGCGGGCACCTTCCAGGTGGCTGGGGAACGCCTGGAGAGGTTCTATCACCATATCTTCACCAGTGATGTTGACATAATCCAGTTAATCGGTGAACTCGGGCTTGGCGAGAGACTACTGTGGCTGGACTCCAAGGTGGGATTCTTTCACGGGGGGAGGATATACGATTTTGTTACCCCGATGGAGCTCCTTAAATTCAGACCGCTGGGTTTAGCTGACCGGTTGCGCCTGGGGCTGGTTTCCCTCTATCTGAGGCGCTATAAGAATTGGCCTGCGATGGAAGGGGTAACCGCCCAGGAATGGCTCACCAGGTATGGGGGAAGGCGCAGCTACGAGGTTGTCTGGGGACCTTTGCTAAAGAATAAGTTTGGGGCGAGCGCTGATGAGATTGGCATGGTTTGGCTCTGGGGGAAGGTACATCTGCGCCTTACCTCGCGCCATGGGGAGAAGGAGCGCCTCGGCTACTTGAAGGGAAGTTTTGGGCTGCTCATCGATACCCTTAAGGAGCGAATCATCGAATGCGGGGGGGGGATTTATACATCTTCGCCGGTTAGTAAAATCATTGTAGAGGATGGAAAAGCAGTTGGGCTTCAGGTGGGGGCGAAGGGGTTGGAGGGAGCGAAAGAGCAGGGGCATCCCTGCGATGTCATTATCGCTACCGTGCCCTCTCCAGTCTTCCTAAGCATGGTGCCCCAGTTACCCACGGACTACGCTGAAAAGCTAGCGGGGGTGCGTTATCAGGCGGCGATGGTTCTCGTTTTGACCCTTAATAAGACATTTTCCCGTATCTATTGGCTGAATATCAGCGATCCCGCAGTCCCCTTTGTCGCCCTCATAGAGCACACCAACTTAACGGACCCCTCCGTCTATGGTGGAAAGCGGATCGTATATCTATCAAACTATCTGTCGATGGATAACCCCCTATATTCGCTGGGTGCCGACGAACTTCTGGCAGAATACCTGCCCCACCTTCGAAAAATTAACCCCGAATTCGATCCTGGCTGGGTGGAAGGGCACTACCTCTTCCGTGAAGAGGCGGGGCAACCGGTCATCACTACCAACTACTCATCCCGCATCCCGGAGCACGCCACCCCCATATCTCGCCTCTACCTGGCGAACACTACCCAGATATACCCAGAGGACAGGGGGATGAACTACAGCGTGAAGTTGGGCCGCAAGGTAGCCGGGCTGGTGAGAGCCGATTGTTGAATTCCCCCGCGCCTTGTGATATCATAGGTTGTGAGAACAATCACAACCGCTCCTTCAGTTATACATTTATACATAATGAACCGCAGACTATCTCAACCTGCCGAGAGCCTCGAAGTATATCCAGCGACCACGATAAGAGCATTCAACCATCTCCTAGCTGTAAATCCGGCGTGCTTTGTGCCCTTAAAACAATAGAAAGGGGTTGAAATTTAAAGCTATGGGGGGAAAAGATGTATAAGATTATGAGCAGAGAAACCCTGGTGCCCAACAACTACCTTTTCAAGGTCGAGGCACCGGCGGTCGCCCGAAAGGCACGGGCAGGACAGTTCGTCGTCATCATGATAGATGAGAAGGGGGAGCGCATCCCGCTTACCATTGCCGACTGGGATCCAGAGGAGGGGAGCATCACCATCGTCTTCATGGAAGTGGGGGTTACTACGCGTAAACTGGCCCAGCTCAAGGCTGGCGACTCCATCGCCAACTTAATCGGCCCCCTGGGAAAACCTTCCCACATCGAGAAGTTCGGCACGGTGGTCTGCGTCGGCGGGGGGGTTGGCGTCGCCCCGATCTTTCCCATCGCCCGCGCCCTCAAAGAGGCGGGGAATAAGATAATATCCATCATTGGCGCCCGCAGCAAGGACCTCCTTTTCTGGGAGGATCGGGTGCGGGAGGTAAGCGACAGCCTGACGGTAACTACCGATGATGGCTCCTATGGCCGCAAAGCCCTGGTTACTGAGCCGCTGAAGGAGCTTTTGGAGGGGGCTGAAAAAATCGACCGGGTGGTTGCCATCGGCCCTGCGATTATGATGAAGTTCTGTGCCAAGACAACCGAGCCCTTCGCTGTTCCCACCATTGTCAGCCTCAATCCGATCATGGTCGACGGCACCGGGATGTGCGGCTGCTGCAGGGTGGAGGTCGGTGGGGAGACAAAGTTTACCTGCGTCGATGGCCCTGAGTTCGATGGGCACCTGGTTGATTGGGACCTTCTCTTCGCCCGACAGCGTATCTATATCGATGAGGAAAAGCACGCCATAGAATGTGCATGCGGGGAGGTGGCAAGCCATGGCTAAAGTCGATCTGAACCGCGTGTCGATGCCCAAGCAGGAGCCTGAGGTACGGGCGGGGAATTTCAATGAGGTCGCCCTGGGATATAATGGGGAGCAAGCCCTATACGAGGCAAACCGGTGCATCCAGTGTCCCAAGAAACTCTGCATCGGTGGCTGCCCGGTGGATGTAGATATCCCCGACTTTATCAACGCGATAAGGGAGGGCGATATGCCCGAAGCGGTCAGGATCCTCAAGGGCAAGAACAGCCTACCCGGCATCTGCGGCCGGGTCTGCCCCCAGGAGACACAGTGCGAAGAGGTCTGTTCCCTGGGCAAGAAGGGGGCACCCATAGCTATCGGCCGCCTGGAGCGCTATGTAGCCGACTGGGAGCTGGCCCAGGGGGAGATGGAGAAGCCTCAGATCGCCAAGGCAACAGGCAAGAGAGTGGCAGTGATAGGCTCAGGGCCGGCGGGGCTCACCACCGCCGCCGACCTGGCCAAAATGGGTCACCAGGTCACCCTCTTTGAGGCGCTCCATGTCGCTGGTGGCGTACTAATGTATGGCATCCCCGAGTTCCGCCTGCCCAAGCACATCGTTCAGACTGAGGTTGACTACGTGAAGTCTCTGGGAGTAGACCTCAGGCTGGACTTCGTGGTGGGCAAGACCGTAACCATCGACGAAATCCTGGAGGACGGCTATGATGCCGTCTTTATGGGCACCGGTGCGGGGCTACCTATGTTCCTGAATATCCCCGGCGAGAACTTCAACGGCATATATTCTGCCAACGAGTTCCTTACCAGAACCAACCTGATGAAGGCCTACCTCTTCCCTGAATACGATACGCCGATTAAGCGGGGACGTCGGGTAATGGTGGTTGGCGGTGGCAATGTGGCTATGGATTCCGCCAGGTGTGCCTTGAGGCTCGGCGCCGATGAGGTCTATATTGTCTATCGGCGTTCTGAGGTGGAGCTGCCGGCGAGGAGGGAGGAGGTGGAAAACGCCCAGGAAGAAGGGATCATCTTCAAGTTCCTTACCAATCCCAAGCGGTTTATCGGCGATGACCAGGGCTGGGTAGTGGGTGCGGAATGCTATGAGATGGAGCTGGGGGAGCCGGATGAGAGTGGCCGGCGGCGCCCGATCACCAAAGAGGGCAGCGAGTTCATGTTGGATGTTGACACCGTTGTCATCGCCCTGGGCACTACCCCTAACCCGCTGGTCCCCACCACCACAAAGGGGCTGGATGTCACCAAACGGGGCACGGTGGTCGCCGATGAAAAGGGGGGTAAGACCACCAAGCCGGCTGTCTGGGCAGGCGGCGATGTGGTCACCGGTGCCGCCACGGTGATCAGCGCCATGGGGGCGGGAAAGCGGGCCGCGGCCTCTATCGATGAATACCTCGGGCAGCAAGGAGGCTGAGGTGATGGGGATTGCTGAGGCGATCAAGGTTAAGATCACCATCGATGGTGAAAAGGGGGGTAAGACCACCAAGCCGGCTGTCTGGGCAGGCGGCGATGTGGTCACCGGCGCCGCCACGGTGATCAGCGCCATGGGGGCGGGAAAGCGGGCCGCGGCCTCTATCGATGAATACCTCGGGCAGCAAGGAGGCTGAGGTGACGGGGATTGCTGAGGCGATCAAGGTTAAGATCACCATCGATGGTAAGGAGATTCTTGCTCCTGCCGACCAGACCATTCTAGATGTCTGCCGCGATAATAATATCCCTGTTCCCACTCTTTGCCACGATGATTACTTGAGCCCTTTGGGGGGTTGCTGGATATGCGTCGTGGAAGTTAAAGGGCGTGGTCTTATGCCCAGTTGTGTCACCCGCGTGTGGCCGGGAATGGTGGTGGAGAGCGAGAACGAGAGGGTTCATGCTGCTCGAAAAAGTCGCCTGGAAGAGTTCCTTGCCTTTCATTATGGTGATTGCATCGCACCATGCCAGATTGCTTGTCCCGCTGGGCTGGATGTTCAGGGTTATATCGCCCTGATCGCTAGGGGGCAGTATCGTGAGGCAGTGACCCTCATCAAGGAAGCGATCCCCATGCCCGCAGTCATCGGACGCATCTGCCCTCACCCCTGCGAATCGGCATGCCGCCGCAATCTGGTGGATGAACCCCTGGCCATCTGTAGCCTCAAGCGGTTTGCCGCAGATTATTGTTTCCTTTTAGGCGAAGAAAGCCCTGTTCCACCATTAAAGCCCAAGAGTGGCTTTAGGGTTGCGATCATCGGGTCTGGGCCAGCGGGCCTTTCAGCTGCTTTCTATTTGGCTAGGATGGGACACGAGACGGAGGTCTTCGAGGCCTTGCCAAAGCCCGGGGGAATGTTGCGTTACGGCATACCCGACTACCGTCTGCCAAAGGGTGTTCTCGACCGGGAGATCGCCGCCATCACAGAGCTAGGGGTGAAGATCAGAACTGACCGTGTCCTCGGAAAGGATTTCAGCTTAGAAAGCCTTTTCAAGGACGGATTCCATGCCGTCTTTCTCTCGGTAGGGGCACATAAAAGCCAGAAGATACGAGTTGACGGGGAAGATCTAGAAGGCGTCCTGCCGGGAACCAACCTTCTGCGTTCCGTGGCGCTGGGCGAATCCATGAAGGTAGGTAGGCGAGTAGCGGTCGTCGGCGGAGGGAATACGGCCATCGATGCAGCGCGGACCGCGCTGCGCCTGGGTGTAGATGAGGTGACGATCGTCTATCGGCGCTCCAGGGCCGAGATGCCAGCCAGCGAATGGGAGGTGGAAGAGGCTGAGGAAGAGGGTGTCAGGCTTCACTTCCTGGCGGCACCGGTCAGGGTAATCGGAGAAGATGGCAGGGTGAGTGGTCTGGTTTGCATTAAAATGGTATTGGGCGAGCTGGATGAAAGCGGACGCCGCCGGCCGGAGCCCATCCCCGGCTCTGAGTTTACCTTGCCAGTAGACACCGTCATCGCTGCCATTGGACAGAGCACTGACATATCCTTCCTCGAAGCTGAGCAAACTACCTCCGAGAGGGGTAATGTCAATGTCGGCAAAGGAGATATCATCATCGCCCACCCTGAAACCCTACAGACGGACATGAAAGGAGTTTTCGCTGGCGGCGATGCCGTAACGGGAGCAGCAACGGCGGTGGACGCGATAGCAGCGGGCAGGAGGGCCGCCATCGCCATCGATCGCTATCTAAATGGCGAAGCGCTGGAAGGCGAAGGCAAAGCTTTCAACTGGAGCAAAGGCGAGCTCACCGAGCTGATCAAAGATGAGTTCGCCGATGTGGAGCGTCAACCGAGATGTGAGATGCCAAAACTCGGACCCCTGGAGAGACGTGATAATTTCCAGGAAATGGAACTTGGCTATACAGAGGACGTGGCTAAAAAGGAGGCAGAACGGTGCATGGCCTGCGGCTGCAAGGCGGCCGATTACTGTACTCTCCGCCAGCTAGCAGCGGAATATGGAGTGTCGGACACCCCTACCAAGCAAGTAGGGCAACTTTATCCCAAAGATAAGTCTCATCCTTTCATAGAGATCGATGCCAATAAGTGTATCGCCTGCATCCGCTGTGTCCGAACATGCCTCGATGTGCAGAATGTTGGGGCACTAAGCTTCTGCTACAGGGTAGCCGTCCCCTCCTATGCCCGATCCCTCCTGGATACAAATTGCGAGTCCTGTGGCCAGTGTGTTGCCAGCTGTCCGGTGGGAGCGCTTGTCTCCAAAGACAGATTGCCACCACTATCGGAGGTGAGCACGATCTGTCCTTATTGCGGTGTGGGCTGCGGCATTCTGCTCGGTTCAATCGGAAATACTGTGGTTAGCGTGCGCGGCGTTATGGAGAATCCGGCCAACAGAGGCAGGCTATGCGTCAAAGGTCGTTTCGGTATTCCCGAGTTCGTAAATCACGAGGAGCGGCTTACCACCCCGCTCATCAGGAAGAATGGCAAGCTAACCGAGGCTACCTGGGAGGAAGCGCTCGACCTGATTACCAATCAGTTGTCGCAATATAAGAGCGATAAATTTGCTGCCATCGCCTCTGCCAAGTGCACCAATGAGGAGAACTACGTCATACAGAAATTTGCTCGCACAGTGATGGGCACAAATAACGTAGATCACTGTGCCCGTCTCTGCCACGCCCCCACTGTGGCCGGTCTGGCCCAAAGCTTCGGAAGTGGGGCGATGACCAACTCCATCGCCGAGATCGCCGATGCCAGTTGCATCCTCGCCATAGGCACCAATACCACTGAGGACCATCCCATAATCGGTATGGATATCAAGAAAGCGGTAAGGAATGGCGCGAAACTCATCGTAGCCAACCCTCGCGAGATCGACCTCTGCCGTTTCGCCACCCTGTGGCTGCGGCACCGCCCGGGGAGCGATGTTGCCTTGTTGATGGGCATGATGAAGGTGATCGTGGATGAAGGGCTTCTGGACTCTTCATTTATTGAGGAACGGTGTGAGAATTTCGAGCAATTCCATGATTCCCTTGAAAACTTTGACCTGGGCAGGGTGGCACAGATCACCGGCATTCCTCAAGGTGAGGTCGTGGAGGCGGCCAGGATCTTCGCTCAGAACAGCCCCGCAACCATCCTCTACGGCATGGGGATCACCCAGCATTCCCATGGCACCGACAATGTGATCGCCACTGCCAATCTGGCGATGCTCACCGGCAACATCGGCAAGCCATCGACAGGGGTGAATCCCCTCCGTGGGCAGAACAATGTGCAGGGGGCCTGCGATATGGGCGCCCTGCCCAATGTATACCCCGGCTACCAGAGCGTGGCTGACCGCACTATCAAGGAGAAGTTCGAGAGGGCATGGGGTGCCAAGCTGAGCGATAAACTAGGGTTGACGCTCACCGAGATCCTAGATGAGGCCTACAAAGGCAACATAAAGGCCGTCTATCTTGTAGGTGAGAACCCCGTACTTAGCGATCCCGATGCCAAGCACGTAGAGGACGCACTTGAGAGGCTGGAGTTCTTCGTTGTTCAAGACATGTTCCTGACCGAAACGGCTCATCTTGCCGATGTGGTTCTTCCATCAGCGAGCTTTGCCGAAAAGGACGGCACCTTTACCAACACCGAGCGGCGGGTGCAGCGGGTGCGCCAGGCCATCTCACCCAAGGGCGATTCCAGGCCTGATTGGTGGATAACCTGCCAGATCGCAAAGCGGCTCGGTGGCCAAGGATTCGATTTCGAAAATCCCTCCCAAATCATGGAAGAGATCGCCGAGCTTACCCCTTCCTATGGCGGTATCTCACATGAGCGTCTGGAAGGGGGCGGCCTGCAGTGGCCGTGTCCTTTAGATGACTATCCAGGAACACCGATCCTTCACACTGAGCTCTTCACTAGAGGCAAGGGGAGGTTCATTCCTCTTGAATATAAGCCGTCGATGGAGCAGCCCGACAATGATTATCCCCTGATCCTCACTATGGAACGCAGCCTGTACCAGTTCCACACTGGAACCATGACACGGAAGGTGAAGGGGCTCAATATTCTGAATGGTGAGGAGTTAGTGCAGATAAATCCCCAGGATGCCCAGAAACTGGGGATTACTGATGGCGATCAGGTGCGGGTCACCTCGCGGCGGGGAGAGGTGATGGCCAAATCGAAGGTGACCGAGGCCTCACCCGTAGGCGTCGTCACGATGAGCTTCCATTTCACCGAGACGAGGACGAATCTTCTCACCAACCCGGCCCTCGATCCCGTCTCCAAGATCCCCGAACTAAAGGTTTGTGCGGTAAAGGTGGAGAAGGCAAAGGTATAGCCTGAGGTTTTATAAGGCGCTGTTGGGGTTGTATGATTCTGACATGTGGTTTCCCAGAGTTAGTATGGTAGTTTTGCGTTACATCTAATCCCAGGCTGTTTCCACGTGTTTTATTGATTCAATGTGTGGAGATTTAAAATTCCCTTTGGTAGTCAGTATAACGCTCCATGTGACTACAAAGGTCGATTTACCGTCAGCAACCTTAGTTCTTGCATAAGGGGTACGCCAACTAATTGGGGATCTGGATAAAGATGCTGAAATCACTGATTCCTCCGAAATATTCGTTTGTGGTACAATCGTACTGCCTTCTACTAATATTGGTCCAGTGATATAAGGCTGCGTTTCCACCCCCAGTTTTCCGAGCGATATGCCAGTAGCCTGATGAGGATATTGAGATCCAATAATTAGCCTCTCGTCAAACGACTCAGCCTTGACGGTAATCCTATTTGCCCAAAATACACGTTGCCTCTCTTTCTTCACGAACTTCGGAGGTGAGATATACCAAGTGCCATTTTCTCTTGAAGAGGCACCGTCAGGGATCTTCTTAAGCTGCTCGTCGAATCGTTGCAGGATTTGATCTCTGACATTTTCCTTTTTGTATAGACAATTATCATCATCTTCTTCGAAAAAGTAATTGGTTGCCCTTTGGATGTGGGCGTCAACAAACTCCTCCGTTACCTCCGACACCAAGGTATTGATTAGACTCTGAAGATCTTCCAATGACTCCAAAATCCCAACATTGCTAGCTTTTGTTCGAGGACGCACTGCCTGACCCAATAGTGCGTCCTCCGATACCAATACAACACGGCATGTTGTTGCAGCCTTTGGTGAATTGGCGACAAGTTGAAGGAAGCTCTCAATAATGAGTGCGTCACGGAATCCCTTTTCCTCTCCTTCGTTTGTGAAAGGTGGATATCTGTAGCAGGCATCTATCATCAGTCTGGGCCAGTCGACCTTGTCTGGATCCAGTTTTATTATCGTTAAACCTAATTCCTCTAATTGTGCCCAAACCGTCTCTTCTACACGCTTTTCTAGGATTGACTCAGTTATATTCAGATTGTGCCCAAGGAGTCGTTCAAGCTTCTGAATACTAGGGAGGAGCTTTAATGCCTTCGACAGCATTTGGTATTGTCGTTCGTGTCTCACGACCTCGGGGACGTACCACGTGATAACGAGATCGTGGTGTTGCTTATGGGCTTCGATCAAATCGCGCACTTGACGCTTGACGAAATCAGCCTCAGAACCCGTGTACAGAATATTAGTATCAAAAACGACCCTGAGTTCTTTGGGCTTAGATTTCCCCGTCATTTTATTTGCTGACATAGACCCCGCCCCAAATCCGCCTGGGCGAGTCTCGTGTGTGGTAAAGATTACATCGGGGGTCTCTGTTTGTCAACATTTTTGTAATGTACCCATTTTGGTATTTACTTTTAATGCGGATTGTTAGTAGAATAGCCCAAAGGACGAAAAGGGCAGATAGTCTGTAGGTGTCACCCGAGCTCCATTTCCAACAAGCGAACAGGTCGAAACAATGACCCCTCTAAGACAGCAATACCTCAGGATCAAGCGGAAATATCCGGAAGCGATCGTCTTCTTCCGGCTCGGCGACTTCTATGAGACCTTCGACGAGGATGCCAGGATCGCCTCCCGGGAGCTGGAGATCGTGCTGACCGCCCGGGAGATGGGCAAGGGGCAGCGCGTCCCTATGGCGGGGATCCCTTGTCATGCCCTGGATAACTATCTGGCGAGGCTGATAAACAAGGGCCATAAGGTCGCCATCTGCGAGCAACTCAGCGAGCCCAAAGCGCAAGGGCTGGTGGAGCGGGACGTGGTTCGTGTCGTAACCCCGGGCACTGTGGTTGAGCCGGGGCTGCTGGAAGGCAAGGCCAACAATTACCTCGTGGCTGTCGTTTCCGATGGGGAGCAGGTGGGCATCGCCTATGTCGATATAACTACAAGCGAATTCCAAACCACCTGGCTCTCCCGCGAGCGTGCCCCGGCAGAGCTGGAGCGCCTCCGGCCATCGGAGGTTCTGGCCCCGCGCGGCTCAGCTCTTGCCGATTTTTCCGAAAAACCTGCTCCAGTAACCCTCCTCGACGAGCAGTGGTTCGAACTGGAGACTGCCCGCCAGCTTCTGCGGGACCACTTTGGCACTTCATCTCTGGAGGGGTATGGCTGTGCCCACCTGCCTTTGGCAATAAGGGCGGCGGGCGCCATTATCCATTACCTTAACGAGACCCAAAAGGGAGCGCTGGTGCAACTCACTAGGCTCGCCACCTACACCACGGAGTCCTTCATGATCCTTGACCCCCAGACGCGGCGCAACCTGGAGTTGTTTCATACTTTCCGCCAGGGAACCGCCGGTTCCCTCCTCTCCGTGATCGACTTAACAAAAACAGCTATGGGTGGGAGGTTGCTCAGGAGGAGGCTGGGCCAACCACTACTTGACATAACAGATTTAAACCAACGGCTTGATGCTGTGGCATGGTTCCATGATAGTACCGCGCAGCGCACCAAGACCGTCGCTCTACTCAGTCAAATCGCTGACCTGGAGAGGCTCATCAACCGCATCAGGAGCGGCATTGCAACCCCCAGGGAGGTGATTAGTTTGCGCCGCAGCCTTGAGTACGCCTCACAGCTTAGGGAGACGATAGCGAAAGAAGCGGCCTCACCCACAAGATGGCTTTTAGAAAGTTTGAAACCCTGCCAGGATATCGTTGCCTTAATCTCCCGGGCAATCGCCGAGGAGCCCCCCCAAAGCCTCGGCGAAGGTGTGATCAAGGAGGGCTTTTCACCGGAGCTGGACGAGATCAGGTCGGCCTCAAGAGAGGCTAAAAAATATCTGGCAAATCTGGAGCGCCAGGAGCGGGAGCGGACAGGTATCAAATCCCTCAAGGTGGGGTATAACAAGGTCTTCGGCTACTATATCGAGGTCTCAAAACCCAATCTACCTCAGGTGCCCGCCGATTACATTCGCAAGCAGACGCTGGTGAACGCGGAGCGCTTCTTCACTCCACAGCTCAAGGAATATGAATCGTTGATACTTAATGCCCAGGAGAGGCTAGCTGAGCTTGAGGGTAACATCTTTCGCCAGGTCTCAAGCCAGGTTGGTACGGCTGCCGATCGCATCCTGGAGACGGCCTCAGCCCTGGCCCAGATGGATGTTTTCTGCTCCCTGGGCGAGGCAGCGGCACGTTATGGCTATGTGAGACCAAAGCTTACCGAGGAGGACACCATCGTTATATCCGGGGGTCGCCACCCCGTTGTGGAGCAAATGATCAGCGATGAACCCTTCGTCCCCAATGACACCCATCTCTCCAACAGGGATGCCCAGATGGTGATCCTCACCGGCCCCAATATGTCGGGGAAGTCTACATATTTAAGGCAGGTAGCGCTCATCGTGCTCCTGGCGCAGATCGGCAGCTTTGTTCCTGCTGATTCAGCCACTGTTGGCATAGTCGATCGCATCTTTACCCGTGTCGGTGCTCAGGATGAGCTGGCGATGGGTCGTTCCACCTTCATGGTGGAGATGGAGGAAACCGCGAACATCCTGAACCATGCCACCCCTCGCTCGCTGGTGATCCTGGACGAGATTGGGAGGGGAACCAGCACCTACGATGGCATCTCCATTGCTCAGGCAGTGGCCGAATACATTCACCACCACCCGGGGATGGGGGCGAAGACCATCTTTGCTACCCATTACCACGAACTGGTGGAGCTGGCAAACTTCCTGCCCCGAGTAAAGAACTTCAATGTTGCCGTAGCTGAAGAGGACGGTAAGGTCATATTTTTACGCCGCATCATGCCTGGCGGCACTGACAAGAGCTATGGCATCCATGTGGCGCAGCTTGCCGGCCTTCCTCGCTCGGTGATTCACCGCGCTGAGGAGGTGCTTTCCAACCTGGAAAACGACCGCCAGCGAAACGGGCCACGTCGAGAACGAAAAGGACCCCAGCCGCAGCAGATCTCCCTCTTTGCGAATTCATCGCCGATTTTGGATGAGCTGGCGCAACTGCAGGTGGATGCCATGACGCCGCTTGAGGCGCTCACCAAGCTCTACCAGCTAAAACAGAAGGCGAAGGAAGAATCATGAAAGAACAGAACTACTGGAGGTGACCCAATGGCAAAACCAAAAAGATCGCATGACGTACCAACCAAATGTGCCAGGTGCGGACATGAACAGATCAGGGGGGAAGAGTTATCAATGCATGGCAAGCTCGGCTTTATGGGGCCGGACTATAGATTCGATGTCTATATTTGCAAGGAATGCGGCTACGCAGAGCTCTTCTTCCAGGGTGCAAAGTGGATAAAGTAAGAAATGCCCATCAAGGTCTTGTCGCCTGAATTCGTCTCCTAGATCGCTGACCAGGGAGTGATACCAATGGGTGTGCCAAATAGAGCGGATTCCGTACCTACCGGATGCGCCAGGTGTGGCAGTGAAAAACTAAAGCGGGCAGAGTTGTCAATGCATGGCAAGCTTGGCTTCCTGGGACCGGACTATAGATTCGATGTCTATATTTGCAAGGAGTGTGGCTACTCAGAACTTTTCTTCCAGAGTGCAAAGTGGATAATGTAAGAAATGCCGATCAAGGTCTTAGCGCCTGAGGTCGTCTCCAAGATCGCCGCCGGTGAGGTGGTGGAGCGGCCTGCCTCGGTGGTCAAGGAGCTTATCGAGAACTCCCTCGATGCTGGCGCTACCCAGGTCTCCATCGAGGCGCGCGGCGGAGGACTGAACCTGATAAGGGTTATTGATAATGGCACAGGCATACCCGCAACCGAGGCCCCCCTTGCCTTTCATCGCTACGCCACCAGCAAGGTCAGCAACATGGCAGACCTCGATGCCATTTCGAGCCTGGGCTTCAGGGGCGAGGCGCTGCCCGCTATCGCCGCCGTAGCCCAGGTTGAGCTATTGACCTGCACCGCAGAGGAGCTCGCAGGAGCCTATCTTAATCTGAAAAATGGCGTGGTGGTCGAAACGGGGAAAAGAGCCTGCCCCCAGGGAACATCGGTCACGGTGCGCCACATATTCCAAAATGTCCCCGCCCGCCTCAAATTCCTCAAGTCGCCTGCTACAGAGAGTAGCCGTATCTCAAATCTGGTGAGCCAGTATAGCCTCGCCTTTCCAGAGGTCAGGTTCAGCCTGTTCCTCGATGGGCGGATGTCACTTCAGACCGCGGGCAATGGCGCACTGCGCGATGTGCTGGTCAAGGTTTATGGGCTGGAGACAGCCGAGGCAATGATCCCGGTGGGGGAAGTGAATTCTCAGGTCTGGGGCTTTGTGAGCCCCCCTTCCCTTACCCGCTCCAGCCGAGGCCACCTTAGCTTCTTCGTAAATCGCCGCTGGGTGCAGAGCCGTCTTCTCAGTCGCGCCACAGAGGATGCCTATGAGGGGTTGCTAATGACAGGAAAACACCCCATCGCCGTGCTCAACATCTCCCTCCCTGCTCAGGATATCGATGTCAATGTCCATCCCGCCAAGTTCGAGGTGAAATTCCGCAATGAGCAAGCTCTGTTCACCGCTGTCCAGCGAGCGGTGCGCGCTGCTCTGGTGAAGGAGATGACCGTGCACCGGGTGATGAGGGCGCCCAGCGTAGTCAACGTGCCTACCTTCATCCCCCAGAATGAACCACTGGCGAGGCATGAAGAGCTACTTGAGGGCTTCGCCCCTAGATCTTCCCCGGGGCCTCTGCCCATTCTGCGCGTCTTCGGGCAACTTTCCGCAACCTATATTATCGCCGAGGGGCCTGATGGGCTCTATCTTATCGATCAGCACGCCGCCCACGAGCGTATCCTCTTTGAGCGGGTGCGCGCCCAGCAGGCAAGCAGGGCGGTGGAGGTTCAGGGGATGCTTGAGCCTTTGACCATCGAGGTTACGCCACGCCAGGAGGAGATGCTGCGGGCGGGCGGAGAGGTCCTTGACTCCTACGGCTTCGCCATCGATCCATTCGGTCCGCGAACCTACCTGCTGCGCACCGTGCCCGCCTTGCTGCGCGAAGGGAATATCGCTCAGGCTGTGATCGATATTCTGGATTCCCTCGGTGAGGGAGGGGAGAGTGGGAAAAGAGAGGAAAGGATCGCCCTTTCGCTTGCCTGCCACAGCGCAGTGAGAGCTGGTCAGGTATTAAGCCAGGAGGAAATGCACCAACTGGTGCGTGAGCTGGAGCAAGCGGAGTCGCCCCATACCTGTCCCCATGGCAGACCGACAATAATCCGCTTTACATCCTCACAACTGGAGCGAGAGTTCGGCCGCTCTTTATAGATTCAAATAGTTGTGGGCGTAGATTACCTTGTTCTGCAGGATCCTGACGGTCTTGGCAACGGCAGCCTGCTCCTGGTCACTCATGTCGATAATTGAGGGGTCGAATTCCTCACCTGCAGCACAGGCATCGTAGAGGGCGAGGTAGACTCTTCCTAGAGCAGTGGAATCATCGCGGTTCTCCAGCAGAGTGATCGTCTCCGTCAGCTTCTTGTCGAAGGGATCGAGGATCACCGAATCCATCCCAGCCCCCATGAGCATTGTCAGGTAGATGCGGTTAAGCACCGGTCTGACAGCCTCAGGGGCGCCATTGGATACATTTGAGAGCCCGCAGGTCATGTGCAGGGGGGGATCCATCATCTGTTTGGTGACAAGGGTTGCACTCACTACCTCAGGGGCATGCTCCTGGGTACCGTTCACCGTCATTGCCAGGGGGTCAACGTATATATTCTGCGGATTTACGCCGGCCTCCTCGGCCGCTGGGAGCAGGTCCTCGACGAGGATGCCCACCCGGGCATCGGCGCTCACCGGCAGGCCGGTGGCACGCAAGGTAAGCGCGATGATATTGACATCGTACTTCGCGGCGAGGGGGAACAATACGCTCATTCGTGCCGGATCGGCGTTGGTGCTATTGATGATCGCCTTTTGCTTACATGCCTTAAGGCCGGCTTCAATGGCCTCGGCATTGGTGGTATCCAGGGATAGGGGTACATCGACCACCTCCTGAACGATGTTCACCAGCCAGTTCATAACCTCAGGGCCGGACTTCTTCTGGGGGCCGATGTTGAGGTCGAGCATTTTTGCGCCACAATCCACCTGTTTCTTTGCCAGGTCCTGAATGAAGGCCTTGTCTCGCCCCTCGATGGCGGCCCTCACATTCTTGTTGATTATCTGTATGCATTCCCCGATCCCAATGAACATAGTTCTCCTCCTTTTATAATAAACCGAGCTTCCCCGCGAGCTCCAAGACCCCTTTGCGAAGCGGGGACTCAGTGGGTAGCCCGGTTAATGGCGTTCCCTTTACCTCCAGCCCCATCATGTCCGGATCCTCAGGGAGCACCGCAATAAGCTCAAGCCCTGCCTCTTTTATCGCCTGCCTGATCTCAGGGGGGAGGCCATTGTTCACCCGATTGACCACCAGGGCGATCCTATCCACATGGGTTCTCAGCTCACCGATGAGCTCCTTCATGCGCACAGCGGCGGAGATCCCCCTGATCGTGGGGTCTGAGGCGAGGAGCAGGATGTCCACATCCCGCGTAGTCTGGCGACTTATGTGCTCCATGCCCGCCTCGCAGTCGATAACCACATAGCCGTAGTTACCCGCCAGACGGTCGATGCTGTCACGTAGCCAGTTATTGGCAGCACAGTAGCATCCCGGGCCCTCCGGCCGCCCCATCGCCAGCAGGTCCACGCCAGGCGATTCCACCAGGGCCTCCTGAATCCTTAACTCGATGTAATTCGGCCGTGGTATACCACTATGCTCGGCGACCTTGCGGCTGGCTATTTCCTCCCGTACCCCGCCCACGGTTTCCTCGAGAGGCAAACCCAGTGCCATATGGAGGTTGGCGCTGGGGTCGCCGTCAATGGCGAGCACGGTGCCTTTTTCCATGAGCAATTCGATGAGGAGGGCGGCGATGGTGGTCTTGCCGGTGCCCCCCTTCCCCACGATAGCGATGGTCTTAGTCATACCTCACCGGGCCCAATGCTGCTTCAAGAAGCCACCAACATCCACCGCATCGCGGGGCCCAACCATGACCTTCCAATCGGGCAATTCCTCCTCAAGCTCACCCCGCAGCACGGCGACACCGCCGGGAATGATTATACTTCTGTGGCTGATTTTATCGGCCACATTGAACTCTTTAACCGTCTTGGCGATCTTCTCCGCATCGAACTTTCCCGCGGCCCAGGAGGTTAGCACAGAGAGCCCCTCGGTGTCGCATACCTGAAGCCAGGATGGGAAGCCGCTGGACTCCAACTCCCCGGCGATGGAGAAGTAGGTCAGGGAAAAGTTAGTGGTGACGCATAGCGGGCTTTCTGGCTTTGGCGTTCCGATCTCATAAATGCCTGGGGCCAGCTGAATCGGTTTCTGAGGGTCGGTATAGATATTGAGGCGTAGAGTAAGTAGGGGATAGGACACACCTGGGGTGAAGCGATCTAGCACAATGATGCCGGCATACTTAGCGACATGCTGTCCGGCAAGCAGCGCCTCCTCCTCCACGCTGGCCGACCCCTCGCCGGGGAAGGTAATGACGGGATAGCCCAAAGGTTGGAAGCTCTTCTTGATGGCCAGGCGCCGAATCTGGGTCAGGGCGGCGAGGGACTGGCCAAATTCACGGGCACCGGGATCAAGGACCACGTCCTCCACACCGGCGTCTGTCACCTTCGTCACCAATTCCGCAAGCTCGCTCAACCCCGCGGGCTCAGAGACCACCAGCGGACACTGATGCTTCTTGGCCAGCTCCACCATCTGATCACAGTTTTCCTTGGTGGCGGCGAAGATGAGCGGCTTGGCGCTGGCTACCTTGTCCAGGGCCAGGTCCATAACCGCAGGGTCACTTGACATAAGAACTAAGGGGAGATCGGTTTTGGATTTGACCAATTCCACGCATCTAACGAAGTTCTTGCCATTATTGGACGCATTCTCAATAGCGAAGCCATCCAGCTTGAGCTCCAGGCCCACCCGTTCCACACTGTAGCTGGTGACCTCACCGACGAGCTTGGCGATTTCGTCGGCAGAATCGGTATCCTTAATCT
>Ga0209979_1000446_pt1 | contig 56545 bp, 42 predicted proteins | sample AnhtaG_FD_183114 | JGI IMG/M metagenome (GOLD analysis project Ga0209979, IMG submission 183114) | Deep subsurface microbial communities from Anholt, Denmark to uncover new lineages of life (NeLLi) - Anholt_01485 metaG (SPAdes) (version 2) | ecosystem: Environmental > Aquatic > Marine > Oceanic... | reverse complement strand
TCCATTGGATCCAAATTCGGACAAATACCAAAAAGAAAAACCAAACCAAAAGAAAATGAGCTTGTAACCATAAATTACTGACATTTTAAATTTGCAAAAAAACTGACATTTTCTATTTGCGTTGACACGTTGATAAGTTTAGGTTGACAAAGAGCTGTCAAAAGGCTATACTTAGTCATAACTGGAAAACAAAGTTGAGCACAAGAAAACATATGAAAAAGAGAATTTGGGAGCTTCTTTTAACGTTTATGATCTTGAGTTTGGTGTTCTGTAGCACCGCCGGAGCTTGGGAGAATGCGTGGTCTATTTATAAAAATGTTGATCTCTCACCGGACGAAACCAAGGTCGCTTTTGAACGTTGCGACTTCTTCGAGGTACAAGGTTGCGATGATACCTTAAAAGGAAATGATATCTACGTTGTAGATATAACTGGCAAGAATTTGGAGAGCGTAACCAGACCGTCCCCGAGTTTTCAGAATTTATCTCCCGACAGATCGCTAATCCTCTGTCCAATAAATGGGGGATGGTATCTGGTGGATATAAAGACCGGCTTCAGAGTCAAGCAAATAGCAGAGGGTAGCCAGATCAAACAATTCTCATGGTCTCCAACGGGCAAGCAATTCCTTTTAACTACCCGTTCTGATTCGACTGGTAAAGCCAAAGCATCGCTCGTTAACGCAGTGACTTTTGAGGAGATAGCTTTGGACACAGATTTTGTATCGGTCGAGTTACCTTTTCGGTGGTATTCAGACGGAAGCACTTTTCTTTATTTGATGCCCCTCCCCTATCCAGAAATCTATTTCTGGGACGTGGAAGCTATGCGAAGCGATCTTTTGGCTTCGGGCGACCCAGGTGAAAGATTTGAGTATTTTGACATCAGTCCGGATGACCAAAAAATGTTATATAAATATAAAGATTGTTACAAGATTCAATATTTCGCTCCTTTTCCTGGGGAATTACCTCATCCGCACCGTAGAAAAATAGTCTGTAGAGAAGTTGACCTTCCTGCTTGGGCTTATGAAGAATTGAATAAACTACTTTGGTCTCAAACGGGAGAGGACGTCCTAAAACGAATGGACTATGTTATGCTTCAAAGGGATTTTGGTCGCTCCTTTTACTTTGCCAAAATACAGGTAATCTGGTCTCCTGATGGTCGACAGGTCTTAATCAAAGGCAAAGATCAAATTTGGATTTATGATCTTACAGAGGACAAATTTACACCTCTCTGGAGAGATACCTCAAGCATAATCACAGATGTTGTGTTCGATCCGAATCAACCAAGGGCGTTCTTGCTTATCTTTGGTTGGGAGGATCTCGACGGGAGCAAAAATTTTAACAGGTCCACGGAAGGATACACCAACTTATGTATGTTAGATTTGAGTGGTGGCAGTCCAAAGACTATTGTTGAACGTGCAGACCTGTATAATAATCTTGCTTTTTCCTCTGATGGTAAACTCCTTACTTTTGAAAAAAATCGTAACATTTGGCTATTAAACTTAGAAAACTTGGTTGCCCGTCAATTGACTACGTCCAGTGGAAGAAACGCGCAATGGTTGAAAGATGACAAAAGAATTCTGTTCAAGAGCTGTGAAAAGTTTTATTCGTATGAGGAGTATGGATCGCTTTATACTATTGATACTAACGGGAAGAATCTCGTGCGTCTAACCATGGAGAAAGCAATGCAACCTGTCTGGCTGAATAATAATGAGATTGCAGTCAAAAGTGAAGGAAGGTGTTGGAAGGTTAACTTAGATAAACTTGGAGTCGTCGAAATGAGTGCTCCTCCTAGTAGAGCACCAAGAACAAAAGGCAAAAAGTATGAAGTGTATATAAATGAATTCAAGTCAGGACCTTATCCGATGACTCTTACCGAAATCTGGGTGAAGGAGATCGCTACCTCAAAATCCTGGAAAATAATGGAAGCTTATAAGAACTGGTGATGTATCATTTCAATTCATTTCATGGAAGGATGAGATGAAATTCATAGCGGATTTTCACGTGCATTCCAAATACAGTCGAGCCACCTCCAAGGAAATGGACGTGGAGAACATGGCTCGATGGGCGAACATAAAAGGGGCAAGGGTACTGGGTACAGGGGATTTTACCCATCCTTTTTATTTTGCCGAGTTAAAGCAGAAATTACAACCCACAGGCTTCGGACTTTTCACCTTGAAAAAAGAGTTCAAAAGATCCATAGGTATGAACCATACGGTTCATACCGAGGGAAATGCCTCCCAGAATGAGGTTCACTTTATGCTCACCACCGAGGTGAGCAATATGTTTCAACAGGGGGGATCATCCAGAAGAATTCACACCATGATCTTTGCCCCCAGCTTTGAGGTGGTGGAAAAGATAAATGAGGAGCTTTCTCAGTTCGGGAAGTTAAGCTCGGATGGCAGACCCATCTTCGGATTCCCCACCAAGGAGCTGGTGGAGATAATCACGGACATCACGGATGAATGCTTCATTGTGCCGGCTCATGCCTGGACCCCCTGGTTTTCCGTGTTCGGGGCCAATTCCGGTTTTGATTCCATAGAGGAATGTTTCGAGGAACAAACCAAACACATCTTTTGCATTGAGACCGGCTTATCCTCTGATCCGCAGATGAACTGGCGGCTTTCCGCATTAGATAAGATCGCCTTAATCTCCAACTCCGATGCGCATTCTCCCAATCGCATTGGCAGGGAGGCAAATGTATTTGATTGTGAAATGAGTTACAAAGAGATAATAAAAGCTATCAGAACCAGAGATAAAAATAAATTCCTTTTCACCATAGAATTTTTCCCGGAGGAGGGAAAATATCATTATGACGGACACCGAAACTGCGGGATACTTTTCTCGCCTGTCGAATCCAGAAAAAATAAAAACATCTGTCCGGTATGTGGCAGGAAATTAACCGTAGGAGTGATGCATCGAGTGGAAAGTCTGGCAGATCGTCCGAAGGGATTCACTCCGGAAGGTGCTATACCTTGCAAACATCTTATCCCATTACAGGAGATAATCGCAGATGCCTTGAATCAAGGTGTGGACACCAAGGGAGTTCAAAATGAATATCTGAGGCTGGTTTCTATCTTTGGATCTGAGTTTCGGATACTGCTTGATCTTCCTTTAGACGAATTGGAAAAATCCACCCCGCCCAAGATACTTGAAGGAATTAAAAGGGTAAGGAAAGAAGATTTGCACATAACTCCCGGCCATGATGGAGTATATGGCAAAATCCAGATCTTTGCAGAGAAGGAGAAAGAAGAGACCAAGCAATTAGGATTGTTTTGACTTTTCATAAATCTCGCAAGGAGTTTGTCGGGTTAGTCTGATAACCATATCTGACTTACACGTCTCGGGGGGGGAGGTCGTAGGTCGGGTTGCGATCCCGCCTTTGGCGGGAGAGCTACCCGACACATGGGCGTTGTGCATTCGTCATTGTCGGGCAGTTCGTATGAATGTGCGTATGCACTCATACGAGCATACGCATCTTACGACAGCCCGACCTACAGTTCTGGATTGCAAAAGCTTGCTTTTGCAATCTTTAAAACCGCATCAGCAAGCTGATGCACTCCCTGACCTCACACAGGCAGGGTTTTATCCCGCCCCAAAATAGAGCTTTTTTAACCTACTTAATTGTTGCGTAAGTGTAAGAAAAGACTTATATTTACCTCACCCCCTTTAGTCCCCCTCTCCACAAGTGTGGAGAGGGGGAAACAGGGGGAGAGGTTTTAAGTGAGGATAAATCCTATGGCTATGGAAAGAGAAAAGATCGTTCCGGTTTATATCGAAGAGGAGATGAAATCCTCTTATCTCGACTATTCCATGTCGGTGATCACCGCTCGCGCTTTGCCGGATGTAAAAGATGGGCTCAAACCCTCCAACCGGCGAATTCTGGTGGCGATGAATGATCTCAATTTAGCTCCGGGAAGACCGCATCGTAAGTGCGCCAAGATCGCCGGTGATACCTCGGGAAATTATCATCCCCATGGAGAGCAGGTGGTATATCCCACCCTGGTGCGCATGGCACAGGATTTTAATATGCGGTATATGTTGGTCGATGGGCAGGGCAACTTCGGCTCCATTGACGGGGATGCTCCGGCGGCTATGAGATACACGGAGGCAAGGCTTGCCCCCCTGGCAATGGAGATGCTGGAGGATCTGGAGAAGGAGACGGTCGGTTTTGTCCCCAACTATGATGAGACCAGGCAGGAGCCGATGGTGCTTCCCAGCAAGTTCCCCAATCTCATCTGCAACGGCGCATCCGGCATTGCCGTGGGAATGGCCACCAATATCCCCACCCATAATTTGAGCGAGGTGGTGGATGCCCTGACGGCTTTGATTGACGATACGGAGCTGGATGATGAAAGGCTTTTGGACTACATCCCGGGTCCGGATTTTCCTACCGGAGGAATCATTCAGGGCAAAAGAGGGATAGTGGAGGCATACAGAACCGGACGGGGCAGGGTCATCTTAAAAGCAAGGGCAAATGTAGAGAGACAGAAAAGTGGCAAGGAGAGTATAATAATCTCCGAGATACCATACCAGATCAACAAATCTAACCTTCTGGAAAAGATCGCTTTTCTGGTGCGGGATAAGCTTATTGACGGGATCTCCGGTCTGAGAGATGAATCGGACCGGGATGGGATGAGGATTGTGGTGGAGCTAAAGCGGGATGCCCAGGCAGAGGTGGTGCTGAATCGGCTTTTCAAACATACCCAGATGCAGGCCACCTTTGGAGTGATCATGTTGGCTTTGGTGGATGGTCAACCAAAGGTTTTGAGCTTAAAAGAGATGCTTACACTCTTCCTTGAGCATCGGCATAAGGTGATCACCAGAAGAACTCAATTTGAACTGAAGAAAGCAGAGCACAGAGCTCACATCTTAGAAGGGCTGAAGATCGCTTTAGACCATATTGATGCGGTGATAAAGCTGATCAGAGCATCCAAGACTGTGGATGATGCCAAGAAAGGCTTGATGACAAAGTTCAAACTCTCCGAGATTCAAGCTCAGGCCATTCTGGACATGCGACTTCAAAGGCTCACCGGTCTGGAACGGGAAAAGGTGGAGCAGGAATATCTGGATGTGATCAAATTGATCGAAAAGCTGAAAGGTATCCTGGAAAGCAAAGCCAAAAGGATGAACATAATCAAAGAGGAGCTTTCAGAGCTTAAGAAAAAGTATGGGGACGAGCGAAGAACCGAGATAATGGAGGAGGAAGAAGGAGAGTTTACCATCGAGGATCTGATTGCCCAGGAGGACATGGTTATCACCATCACCCACACCGGATATATAAAGAGGCTCAGCGTCACCTCATACAGAAGGCAGAGCCGGGGTGGAAGAGGAGTTATCGGAATTGAGACCAAGGAGGAGGATTTCGTTGAGCATCTGTTCATCGCCTCAACCCATAATTACATTCTCTTCTTCACACCCAAAGGAAGATGTCACTGGATCAAGGTGCACGAGATTCCGGTGGGGGGTAGATTAGCCAAGGGGAAGCCTATTGTAAATATGCTGGACTTAGGGGAGGAGGAAAAAATCGCTGCCTTTGTGCCGGTGAGAGAGTTTGATGATGCGCATTTTGTGGTGATGGCTACCCAGAACGGGATAATCAAAAAGACTGTGCTCTCTGCTTTCAGCAATCCGCGAAGAGGTGGGATCAACGCCATGAATGTCCCTCAGGATGACAATCTGATCGAAGCCAAGATCACCGATGGCACATGTGACATCGTCCTGGCAACCACAGAAGGACAGGCTATAAGATTTCACGAGGATAAGGTTCGGGACATGGGAAGAGCCGCCTATGGGGTGAAGGGGATCACCTTGGCGAAAAATGATAGGGTAATCGGCATGGTGGTGGTAAAAAGGGATGCCACCTTGCTCTCGGTTACTGAAAATGGCTTTGGTAAAAGAACCAACATATCCGACTACCGGGTGACCAATCGTGGGGGCAAAGGGATAATCAACATAAAGACCACCCAGAGAAATGGGAAGGTGGTGGACATAAAAGAGGTGGTGACCGATGATGAGCTGATGCTCATCACTCAAAAGGGGATCATCATTCGTCAGCCGGTAAAGCAGATAACCGTGATCGGGCGAGCCACCCAGGGGGTGAAATTGATAAACCTGGACAAAGGAGATAAGGTGGTGGACGTGGCACGGGTAATTAAGGGTGAAGCAAATAACAACAAAGATCAAAATACGGTTGAGAAAGAAAGCTAACAGCATACGGCGACTATTTTTTTGATTATCAGATGGTTTCAAATTGCATGAGTGTATAGAGAAAACAGGCATATTGTGGGGTAAGAACCAGAACCTAACTTAAGTTAGGTTCTGGTTCTCCTATTACATCTTCAGACATTGTAGAGGAGACCTTATGGTTTTCAACTAAATAAGTTAACAGATTGAAGAGTCCATTCTGGTAAATAAAAGGGTAACGCCTTAATTGCTATGAGCATATCTTAATCGTGCCTAAGTGCGGGCACATCTAAATATTTGGTTGATTACCATAAATCCCCCTTTATCCATATGGATTGAGGGGGATTGCAAAAGATTGTTTCTCCCAACATTGCTAAAAATTCGTCACGTTAAAAAGTTGATAACCTTCAGGTCTCCACTCTCTTTTCTAAAAAAAGATTTAACCCAGATGCAAACTTACGGCGGGCTTAAGATAACAATACTTGTTCTTTTATTTATCTTGATCCTCAGGCTGATTTTGAAAGGATGGCAGAAGGTGGCAGTTTCCCGGAAAGGTGAGAAGTTTAAATTTCTTTTGACCAAATTACCATTTTCGCATGATGTCACCTGGCGAGACGTGAGATATTCCATTCTGGTGGTGATCGATTCGATTATATCTATAATAATTCTGATTTGGGTGCTAGATAAGCTGTTTTGATCTCCCAGGCGCCCGGACGGGCCCGTATGGGAGCGCCCGTACGGGTGGGGGTCTCCGTCACCCCCTTTGTCCCCTTCAGGGTGTCCTTCGATCCCGAAGATCTCACTTCGTGCCGAGCGCACTCAGTGGCGAGGCAGGATCGAGGGAAATCCCTTCAGGGTGAACCCCTCTCCATTTCATGTTGAAAATCCCGCCAGGGGCGGAGGAGAGGGGGATTAAGGGGGAGAGGTGTGAACAAAAATTCTTGTTGTATGATTAGTTAACATGAAAAATGAAATCTTTAAGAAAAAAGAGCAATTAAGAAATAAAATCTGGGATCTTCTGGAGCAAAAAAACATAGCAATCTTTCCATTGCCGGTTAGAGGTCGAATTCCCAACTTTGTGGGAAGCGACCAAGCCGCCAGTTTGGTGCGAACGCTCCCGGAATGGAAAAAAGCAAAGGTCGTCTTCTCCTGCCCGGATTCTCCACAAAAGAAGATCAGGGAATTTGCCCTAAAAGAGGGAAAGATTTTGATCATGGCATCCCCCCGATTGAAACATGGATTCCTGCAGATCGATCCGCAAAATGTAGGAGGCAAAGAGGAAGTAGCATCCAGCATCAAAGGTGCGTTTAAATATGGCAAGCCGGTCGAAAATCCCGCCACAGGCGGGATCAGAGAAATGCCAAGACCGGATTTGATTATAACAAGCTGTGTGGCAGTCGACCGTTCAGGTTGGAGATTAGGCAAAGGAGGAGGCTACGGAGATATTGAGGTGAAAAGGATTAAGGACGAGTTCGGCGAAACTCCAGTTGTAACCACCATTCATACTCTGCAATTAGTCGAATCTGTTCCGCACGTCGAGCACGATGCCAGAGTTGATGTTATAGTGACCCCGGAGAGGATATACAGAATTCGATAAAGATAAGAGGAACAAGGCGTAGCCAAGGCTTCACGCCTTGGCTGGCAAGCCATGAAGGCTTGCCTACGCTACTCACTGAGATTTCGCACTGGGAAGGATGTAGGAAGTGTAGGATTCGATTCATGGTTCAGCAAGCTCACCATCCTGAGTGTGTCAAAGGATCGAGCCCGGCGAGTCACAGAAATGCGAACCATAGAGATTTTCCTTGACTTTTTCCATTTTTGAGTTATAATTTTATTGATCTCACACATATTGAAGATATACGATGCGATGAACTTATAATCTTAAAAAGGAACCCAAGATGATCAAAAAGTTGTTCGTTTTAGTGGTTTTGCTTTTGGTGAGCGTGCCCGCCTTTGCGCAATCCGCTGATACCGCTTGGGTGAGAAGATACAGCGGAGCAGGGAATGACTCAGATGGGGCTTATGCCATAGCAGTGGACGGTTCAGGCAATGTCTATGTGACGGGAGAAAGCTGAGGGAGTGGGACATACGAGGACTACGCCACCATAAAGTATATTCAGTTTCTGCGTGGTGCCTGTAATAAGGATGGAAACATTGCTTTAGCTGATGCTATACTTATGGCTAATTATATCCTGAAAAGAGGACCTGCCCCCAAACCTCTGCAAGCTGGAGATGTGAATTGCGATGGTAAATATGACTTCGTAGATGTGATTCTCTTAGCCCGGTGTGTTCTGTTTGGTGAACCTTTTCCGTGTTAAGCGAAAACTTTAAAACAAGATAAGAGGTAAAATGAAGGTAATCACGGTTCTTTTGGTTGTTGCGTTAGTTATCTCCGGTTGGCTGCCATTTCCAGAATCTGTACAAGCGCAGGATCCGGCAGCTAACCGGCTTATACTAATGCCAACCGCGGATGCCCTTCCCAGGCGTACTTGCTTTGGTCTGCATGTGCTATCATACCCAACAACTGTCATACCCCAGGTTATCATCCCCGTGGGAAGTCGCTTTGCATTGCTCACTTATGCAGGGCTAGGGGCCGAGGTTTATTATAGGTCTGCATGGGGAGTGGCCTCCGTCGCTCTAAGATACTCATTTCTTGTCCCTGACTCATCACACTGGGGGCTGGCTCTGCAGGGGCAACTGCTTGGCGGCGCTTTTGTAGCGGGCATGGGACGCGGAGAACCACTTGCCGGGGCTGCAATACTCCCATTAGGTCAGTTAGTTGTAAGTAGTCCTCAGCGCCCCCCGCGGGTCCATGCGGGCATAGCGATCGCTCACGTTCTCGGAAAATATCTGCTTACTCCATTCGCTGGGGGTGAACTCTCCATGAGCAGACGTGTCAAAATTATTACAGAGTTTATATGGACTGCTCCGGGCGGTGACCAGGATGACTCTTACCTTCTTGGACTTATCGGATTCCGGTTTAAACTGGGTAAAACGACTTTGGATCTGAGTTCTGGAATCTTCCATTATACGCACTATACATACCCGATCCCTCCCTTGGGGGCGTTAGCTGTGCAATTGTGATCTCGTTAGCCCGGTATGTTCTGTTTGGTGAACCTTTTCCGTGTTAGAGAAAGTTTTTAAAAACAAGGAGGAATTATGAACAAAGTATTGTTAATTTTTTTGTTTATCTTCTTTTTCACCTTGCCGCTGTTTGCCCAATCCGTCGACACCGCCTGGGTGAGAAGATACAACGGACCGGGAAACACCAGCGACTGGCCTTCTGCCATAGCTGTAGATGCTTCCTGCAACGTCTATGTAACTGGGACAAGTTACAAAACAAGTGAGAAGTACTACGCTACCATAAAGTATTATCCGAGCGGAGATACTGCCTGGGTAAGAAGGTATAACGGACCAGGAAACGACGAAGATTGGGCCTTGGCAATAGCCGTAGATGACTCTTCCTACGTCTATGTGACCGGATGGAGTTCCGGCAATGGGACATCCACAGACTATGCTACCATAAAGTATGATGCTTTTGGCAATGAGCTCTGGGTGATGCGGTACAACGGGCTAGGGAACGGCGAGGATGTGGCCTGGGCCATGGAAGTAAATGCTTCCAGCAATGTCTATGTGACGGGAAAGAGTGAAGGCAGCGGAACAAGCTACGACTTTACTACCATAAGATATTATCCAAATGGAGATACTGCTTGGGTGAGAAGATACAACGGACCAGGAAACGACTATGATTGGGCCTTGGCTATAGCAGTAGATGATTTCGGCAATGTCTACGTGACAGGAAGGAGTTACGGCAGTGGAACATACGAGGACTATGCTACAATAAGGTATGATTCCTCAGCTAATGAGCTTTGGGTACAAAGATACAACGGGCCGGGAAACGGCTGGGACGAGGCGTCTGACATAGCAGTAGATGGTTCAGGGAACGTGTATGTCACAGGTGGCAGTGTTGGGGCTGGAACAGCTGAGGATTACGCTACCATAAGGTATTATCCAAGTGGAGATACCGCTTGGGTGAGAAGATACAACGGACCAGGAAACGACGAAGATTGGGCTTTTGACGTAGAGGTGGATGGGTCCGGCAATGTCTATGTCACGGGAAGAAGTCATGGTGGCGAGACGTACATCGACTATGCCACCATTAAGTATGACTCTTCCGGGAATGAGCTTTGGATAAAAAGATACAGCGGGCCAGGTGCCGCGTGGGATGGCGCTTGCGCGATAGAAGTAGATGTGTATGGCAATGTTTATGTAACCGGACAAAGTTACGGCGATGGGACGTATAATGATTATGCTACTATTAAGTATGATTCTTTAGGCAATGAAGTTTGGGTGAAAAAATACGACGGACCAGTAAGCGGCATTGATGTTGGCCGTGACATGGCACTGGATAGCTCTGACAATGTCTATGTCACTGGCTTCAGCCAGGACAGTTGGACAGCATGTGACTATGCCACCATAAAGTATGTTCAATTTCTACGTGGCGATGTTAATGCAGATGGCGTGGTCGACATTGGGGATGTGGTCTACTTAATAAATTATCTGTATAGGGACGGTCCTCCTCCTGTTCCCATATCGCAGGTTGGAGACGTCAATTGTGACGGAGTGGTCGACTTGGGGGATGTGCTCTATCTGATCAACTATCTTTACAAAAATGGGCCGCCGCCTTGTAGCTAATAACAAGAATCAGGTTAGGGGCTCGATTCGTGGAGCCCATACGGTTTTTCCTGCGAAAAGGGGGACAAGATTTTTGGTCTGCTTAATCCACCCATAAAACGATTTTTAATCACCAAATACATATTGAACACCTAAAAAGGTTTTTGAAAATATGTCTTCTCTCTTGGGTGTTGCCTAACTTTTTCTCTGTCAAAAAGTGTATGATTTGTATTTGGTCTCTACAACTTTTTTGAAAATCCCGTTTTGAATTTTTTACTTTTTCTCCTATATTTTTATCTTCCTTATGGCATGATGCCTTAGGATCTGTTTGAAACAATAGTCTAAGACATGTTGAGCCCATCCCGCAAAGCTGAACTATCTTTACTTTTGTTGACCTTTATCTGGGGAACCACCTTCCCGTTGGTTAAGACCGCACTTTCCTTCTCCTCTGCTTTTGTCTTTTTAACCTTTAGATTTGGGCTGGCCACCCTGGCGATCTGGCTGATCTTTTCCCAAAAAATCTCTTTTAAGGATAAAGGCGTCCTCAAAGCTGGAGCAGTAATTGGGGTATTTTTGTTTTTGGGTTTTGCCTTTCAGACCTTGGGATTGAAATACACCGCCGCCTCCAAGTCCGCCTTTATCACCGGTTTATTTGTGGTCATGATCCCTCCGCTCTCTTATCTGATACTCAAAGAGAAGATCAGGATATTCTCTTTAATCGGAGTGATATTAGCTATAAGCGGGCTGTATCTTTTGACCTGCCCCAAAGGCTCGGAGTTTAATTTGGGCGATCTTCTTACCTTCTTCTGTGCGGTCTCTTTCTCCTTTCAGGTGATCTTTGTGCAGATATACACCAAAAGATTTGATTTCCTCACCCTCACCTTCATTCAGATAGCGTTCACCGCCTGTTTGAGCCTCCCCTTCATGTTGGTATTTGAAAAAATCAAGCTGGTTTATCATCCCCATCTGGTTTTAGCCATTTTAGTTTGTGCCATACTTGCCACTGCCCTTGCTCTTTTTATTCAGAACCGGATGCAAAAGGATACCACTACTGTTAAAGCTGCTCTCATCTATGCCATGGAGCCGGTCTTCGCCGCCATCTTTTCTTTTATCCTGCTTGGTGAAGTTTTAGGTTGGTTCGGAATTCTGGGAGGCGGGTTGATACTCTCCGGAATGCTTTGCTCTGAGTTAGGGAGACGATAGAATCCGTCAGGATAATCCTTGTAAAAACTTTTTTCAAAACACAAACTTTTTTCTTGACATTTCGTAAAATAATAGCTATCGATTGCTAATCGAGATTGAGATTCAGTCTCAATTAAGGAGCCCCTCTTGCGCAAAGCGATTGAAACTTTTGTCAGATATCTTCAAGCCCAAAAGCTCAAGTTCACCAAGGAGAGGAAAGCGGTCCTTCAGGAGATGTTTCTCCATCGGGGACATCTGGAGGTAGAGGACCTTTTGTATAGCCTGAGGCGGAAAAAGAAAAGCGCCTCCCGGGCGACCGTTTACCGAACTTTAGAGCTTCTGGTGGACAGTGGGATAGTGCGCAAGGTGGACTTAGGACACGGGCATAGCCATTATGAGCTGGTGTTGGATCATCCTCATCACGAGCATATGATTTGTCTTAACTGCGGGAAAGTGATCGAGTTTTCAGATAAAAAAGTTGAGGAAACTTTGACCACGCTATGCAAAAAGCGAAGGTTTGAACATACCTCTCATCTCTTTGAGGTCTTTGGGTATTGTGATAAGTGCAGAAAGTCTGTACAATCCCGGGAAAGGTGAACCGGCACATGATACCTCACCGTCGGTAACCAAACAATTTTTTGACGCAAATAGAAAGGAATCACGAAAAGATGGAGACTAAAGACCTAACTCAGTTAGAAGGAGGCGAATCCGGGGTAGTGGTAGAAATTCACGGAGGATATGGTCTGATCCGACGTCTGGAATCTTTGGGGATAAGGGTGGGCAAGAAAGTGACCAAGGTGAGCTCCCAGCTTATGCGGGGTCCGGTTACCGTCAGGATAGGGAACTCTCACGTCGCCATCGGCTTTGGCATGGCAAAGAAAATCTTGGTGGAGATAAAAAAATGAAAGGTGATTATTTCTTCTATGTTCATCAATTCTTCAAGAAATGGGCTCAAGCTCAGGGGTTAGTCTGACGGTATGCTTGGTTATATAAGAATTTGAAAACATGAGAAAGCATAAAAAGACCCCTTTTATCGAATCAAAATAAGGAGCCATGGGTGCATAAGATTCTTTTGATGGGCAACCCCAATGTGGGCAAAAGTGTGATCTTCTCCCGACTTACCGGAGTCAATGTGATCGCCTCCAACTATCCCGGCACCACGGTGGAGTTCACCCGGGGGCATATGAAATTGGGGGATGAGGTGGTGGAGATCATAGATGTGCCCGGGACTTATGATCTTACCCCTAACTCCCCGGCAGAAGAGGTGGCTGTCCAGATGGCAAAATCCGCAGGATCCATGGGAGAGGGGGATGTGATCATCAACGTGGTGGATGCCACCAACCTGGAAAGAAACCTAAACCTCACCCTGCAGTTGCTTAAAGATGGAAAGCCGGTGCTTTTGGCTTTGAATCTATGGGACGAAACCCGTCATATCGGCATCTCTATTGATGTGGAAAAACTTCAAAAGATTCTGGGCGTGCCGGTTGTCCCCACCTGTGCCATAACCGGCGAAGGAATTAAAGAATTGGTCTCAGAGCTTCCCCATGCCAAGGCAAATACCCTTCAGTATAAAGAGGAAAAAAGATGGGAGAAGGTGGGAGAGATCATCAACCAGGTGCAGACAATAACCCATCGCCATCACACCTTCTTGGAAAGGTTGGAGGATCTTTCCATAAGGCCGGCAACCGGTTTGCCCCTGGCTTTGATAACCTTATTTGTGGTGTTCAAAATTATTCGGTTTATCGGGGAGGGGCTCATCGGACTTATATTTGAACCCATATTTGAGAAGCTGTGGGCACCTTTGGTGATGAAAGTTTCAAATCTTTTGGGTGGAGGCTTCTTACATGATGTCCTCATTGGAAAGCTGGTGGATGGCCAGATAGACTTTGTGGAATCGTTAGGTCTTTTGACCACCGGTCTTTTTGTTCCCCTGGCTATGGTTCTCCCTTATGTTTTTTCCTTCTATTTGGTTTTAAGCATCCTGGAGGATTCGGGCTATCTTCCCCGTCTGGCGGTGCTGGTGGATAATGTGATGCACAGATTTGGCCTGCACGGACTGGCTATCATACCCATGATGTTGGGCTTGGGCTGTAATGTGCCCGGAGCAATGGCTACCCGGGTTCTGGAGACCAAAAGAGAGCGATTCATTGCCGCCACCTTGATGGCTATTGCCGTCCCCTGCATGGCACAGATGGCCATGGTGGCCGGGTTGATAGGAAGATATGGAGCAAAAGGGTTTGGGCTTGTCTTTGGAACTCTTCTAGCTGTATGGGTGGTGCTGGGGGTTTTGCTAAATCAATTCTCCAAAGGCGAAAGTCCTGAAATCTTTACCGAAATCCCCCCTTACCGGATGCCATACTGGGGAGCAATGCTTAAGAAGCTGTGGATGCGAATCAGAGGATTCCTGAGACAAGCGGTTCCATTTGTTCTTTTAGGGGTTTTTATCACCAATATCCTGTATTCGTTGGGAATAATCCAATTTTTGGGACGGCTCACCTCTCCTGTAATCACCGGGGTCTTGGGTCTGCCTCAGGATACGGTAGGAGCTTTGGTCATTGGCTTTCTGCGAAAAGACGTGGCAGTGGGTATGCTTCTTCCTTTGGATCTGAATCTTTCTCAACTGGTGGTCGCCAGTGTGGTTTTGACCATGTACTTCCCCTGTGTTGCTACCTTCGCTGTTTTAATAAAAGAACTGGGAACCAGGGACATGATAAAATCCTCTGCCATCATGATCGCCTCCGCGCTGATAGTCGGAGGTCTGCTTAATCTTATCCTTTAATGATCCAAGGGGGGTCAATCCATAGCAAACGAATAAAATAAGTTGACATATTACATGTCATGTTGGGCGGAGCGAAACGTCTCTCTATATGTTTGTCCTGGCTTAAAGCCTTCTTTTCTGGCTCAGCGTTACCCGCAGACTGATGCAAGTCAGATTCTTCCCCCACCAAAGGCGGGGTCAGAATGATATGTAAAAATTATTTTTGCGTTTGTATTAATTTTCAAGGAAAACATCACACACCCTTCACCTCCGTTCAGAGTGAACAAAGTTACGAGGTTAGATTGAATCATGCGTAGGGGCGGGGGTTTGTCCCTTTCCCAAGGCTGTTTTTTTTAACTCCCCCTGATCTTCTCTCCTCCTCCGGGCGACCACAAGGGTCGCCCCTACATTTATCTATCCATAGGGAGGAACCTGTTTCCTCCCGCAAAACGATCGAGAACACACCATACCCTCCGTAGCTTTCCATTTCTCCAACATTCATGCACCGTTCTTAGAAAGTTCAACCAGGACCATTCAAAAGCAGTTGATTTTCTAAATAATTGATGATTTATGCCGATATGAAAATTTAGAACCAAAGCGACGGAATCAATAGGAAACAACTAAATACAAAAGTTTTTAACTTTAAAGCTAAAAGGGAGAGAACCATGAACAGGAAAAATTTCAGTTTTCTGGGGGGATTTTCTTGGTTGATATCGACTGTTTTCTTAGTTTCGGTAATTATGATGGGGTGTTCTGAGAAGTCGACCAAAGATAGTGAGACGGTGGTGATCATAAAATCACTTTCCATTGCCCCCTCCGATGAGATTCAAAAAGGACAGACAGGCGTGGTGGATGTGATGGTGGAAGACGATGCTGATCGTCCGATTTCTGGAGTTAAAGTCTCCTTCTCTGTCAATCCGGCAACCATCGGTTATTGTTTTCCTCCGGTCGATACCACAGATGCGAGTGGTTCTGCCGCCACCATCTTCACCGCCACCGACTTTGGCATCGCCACCATTCAAGCCAGCGTTGAAGGAGCTGGGTCCAAAACCGTTCCAATAGAGGTGGTGACCTCTGGAGGAACCATCAAGCCACTGGAGATTGAGGTTTCGCCCACTCTTCTTCCGGCGGATGGAATCTCCATCTGCACGGTGAAGGTAACAGTCAGCGATACCACCGGCAATTTGGCTGAAGATGGCACCGTGGTGAAATTCGTCGCCGGAGAAAAGTTTGAGGATACCAACGGTGACGGTTATTTCACTGAGGGAATAGACCAACTGAAATATGACGTTAATCAGGACGGCAGGTGGAATCCCATAGGGTTCATCCCCTCGTATGCTCTTACTGAAAACGGTGAGGTCGAAGTTAACTACGTTGCCGGACTCCGCACCGGAACCGCATATATCAAAGTCACCTCCGAGCCTGGAGGGAGTTTCCTTCAGGAGGACGTCAGCCTGCTTTTAGTCCCCACCGATGCTGTGGCATACATCGTTTTGATTCCGGACCGGTCAAAAATTCAGGTGCGAGGGACTGGTGGAGTGGAAGCGACCCAAGTAAGAGCCATCTGTTACGACGATAATGGCAATCGAGTGGGTGCCGACTGGCCGGTGGAGTTTTATATCATAAACGGTCCGGGAGGGGGAGAATCTCTTAATGGGGTAGCTGAAGATTCCATCACCATAAATACCAACTCCTATGGCGAGGCAACAGTAAGCCTTTCTGCCGGCACCAAATCGGGTACGGTGAGACTGAGAGCCAAGGTGGGAGTTGTTCTTTCCTACTCCACCATAGTCACCATCTGTGCGGGACCACCGACGGATATCTCACTGGGCGTCACCCCCTGTAATATCCGGGGCTGGGACAAAGATTGTGTGGAGGCGACCATCTGTGCCTGCCTGGTGGACACGTATGGAAATCCAGTGCCAGATTCCACCTCGGTCCATTTCGGAACTGAGGAGGGGATGGTGCACTGTTGCGACAAGACCAAACAAGGCTGCGCCTATACCACCTATCTTTCCGGTGATCCCAGAAACGATGGTCGGGCTAAAATCTGGGCAGAAACCTGGGGTGAGCAGGGAATAATATCCGATACCTGTATATTGATCGTCTCCGGACCTCCAGCCAACGTCACCATTTGGCCCTATCCCCAGACTCTCTTGGCGGACGGAGTCTCCAAAGGAGATGTGCTGGTAGAGGTGTTAGATGTAAATGATAATTTTGTGGTGGATCAGACCCCGGTAGAGATGAAAACTACCTTTGGATCGGTCTCCTCTGGTGCAACCAGCGACGGTTGTTATGCCAGTCAGTTTGAGACCGAGCTTATCAGTCAGGTCCTGCCCCAGGATTACTCCATGACCTATTCAGATCATGATGATGGAATTGGTGCGATAAACATTCTAACCGCCAAATCGGGATTTGTGTCAAGCTCAGTTAATGTGACTTTCCTCACAGCGAATACCTATAGCAAAAACTGTGAGATCGATATGGAGGCTTCTGTCCCTCACGGTTTCACGGTTCCTGTGGTTGTGATCATCAGAGACCGCTACGGCAATCCCCTGGGCGGACATCGTATCGTAGCCGATAATATCAACACCTTCGGAGGAACGGTTGCGGGAGAAGCCTATACCAATGAGTTTGGAGAGGCAACCGGCTTTACCTTTACCGCCACCACCGATCTAGGCGTAGAAAATGGAGTGGTCTCCTTCTGCGATCTAGATCCTCGAGGAGAAGTTTGCATCGCCGTGAAAATTGAGATATCAGAAGATTAGAGGGGGAAGGGAATGCACCTCAAGAAAGAAGCCCTGCTTTTGTGGCGGGGCTTTTTTCTTGCCGCAGCCTGTTCGATCTTTGGCAGTTATCAGTAGGCAGTATGCAGTGTACAGAGAACTTCTTTGGCCAGCCTGTCAACGGATGAAACGGATTGAACGGATTAGAGGGGTGGGGCATCTGTTTAATCCGGTCCATCCGTTGACAGACAATAATAGAAGTCGGGTAGCTCGCCGGAAGGCTCGCATCCGACTCCCAGTCAAGTGTCTCATAAAAAATGGCAGACAAGATAAAATTTTTGGGCACCGCAGGGGCACGTTTTGTGATGATCAAGCAACTACGATCATCCGCAGGCACTTGGATTACCCTGGAAGATAAGAATCTGTTACTTGACCCTGGACCCGGGACCCTGGTCCGGTGTGCCAAAAGCAGACCTCCACAAGATCCCACCCAACTGGACGCCATCATTTTGTCTCATCAGCATATCGATCATGCCAACGATGTGAACATCATGATCGAAGCCATGACCAATGGCGGCTTCTCCAAAAAGGGAGCACTATTTGCCCCCGGATCGGCTTTAGAAGATGATCCTATCGTCCTAAAATATGTGAGGGATTATCTGAACGAAATCTTTGTCCTGAAAGAGAAAGCCACCTATACCTTAGGAGATATTGAGATCTCCACTCCTCTGCGTCATATTCATCCGGTTGAGACCTACGGGATTGTGTTTAAAACCTCCAAATATACCATTTCCTTTATCGTTGATTCAAGATTCTTCCCGGACCTGATAGACAAATACAAAAAAAGCGATTTGATTATAATAAACGTAGTCCGTTATAATGGAAAAGGGGGAAAGAAATTGTCCGCAGGTCAGTTGACTCAAATGAGATCCATGGGAGACGTGGATCATCTGAACCTTGAGGACGTCAAAAAGATCATAAAAGGGATACGCCCCAAGCAGGCTATATTGACGCATTTTGGCATGACTATGATCCGCTCCAAGCCCTGGGAGGTGGCGGAAAAGATCGAAAAAGAGACCGGAATCAAAACCATTGCCGCCAGCGACGGAATGGAATTCGATTTGGAAAAGCAACTCATGTAAACGCTGGTTCCGGGTGCCCTCACTATTTCTGTCCCCTGGATTTATGAAAGGCAAAAATCCTTGGGGTGTTGAGGTTTTGTTTAAAGAATCTCGCTTTGTGGATCTTAATGCCCCCTCACCTTAGCCCTCTCCCCCTGGGGGAGAGGGAACTTGTTTTTTACTTTTATCTCCTCTCCCCTCTGGGGAGATGCGTATGCATGCTTCGCAGGATTAAGGTGAGGGGGATCTCCATCTTGTTACTAACGGACGCTTGGTTCGTCCCCATTTTCTTATACATCACAGACATTGGGGTCCAACCTGGAAGGTATTCGCTACACAAGTTAATATGAGCCATTACATCACACAACCGAATCTTGAGGGTAACTGCGGTGCCCTTCCGCCGAAGGCGGGCAGACGCCCGCCCGTCTGGGCGGATCTGCCTCTGGCAGACACCCCGAACCACAGAAGTTGCGGGGTAAGGGCTTGCCCTGAGGACTCAGGACGAAGGGTGCCCCGCAACAACGGTGTTTATTTGGCAGGACAACGGGCAGACTAAGCGAAGGTATTCAGGTATGAATCTTCCGTAGCAGGTTTAAACGAATTCATCCGTTGTATCCGTTTAATCCGCTGACAGATCGGGCCGAGAATCAGCGATCTGAACCGGCAAAGTTGAGAATTCTTCGACTCCCTTTTGGGAGAGCTTCGCCTTAAATATTATGCTCTTTTTGGTTTCAGGCTTGCGCTGATCGAAAACGAAATTCCCCAGGCTGTAGACAATTACTCCTTCCTGGTATTCTTCTATCTTTTGGACCACATGGGGATGATGTCCCAGAATCAGGTGGGCACCAGCATCTATTAGCTGATGAGCTATATTGATTTGCGAAGAGGTGGGACTCTTTTTGTACTCGATGCCCCAATGCAAAGAGACGACGATCACGTCCACATTTTTCTTAAGCTTCTCAATAGCTTCTATCGCCCGGCTTGAATCATAGAACGCTATTGCAGGGTCATTCTTTTTAAGGGTCACCCAATCCATGGGATACACGCAAAATGCCAAAAAGCCTATTCTTGTATTCTTCACGTTAAAGATTGCGGGATGTATGGACTCCTCAATTGTTTTTCCTGCTCCTGCGAACTTTATTTTCTCTTTGGTCAAAAATTCCATAGTGCTCAGGATGCCCTTCTTTTCACAGTCAAACATATGGTTGTTTGCCAGAGACACCACGTCGAATCCAGCAAAGGAGAGCCCTTTGGCATTCTCGGGCTTGATGCAAAAGACATTGCCTTTAGATTTTCCAGTTGCCTTCGGGGAGATAGCGCATTCCAGATTGCAGAAAGCAATGTCCGCTTTGCTTATGATTTCCCGGGTCTTTTCAAATGGATAGTTCGGTCCGATTTCCTTGATCTTTTTATTTACCCCTCTGGCAAGCATCACATCCCCAACCGCCACCAACTCTATAAAGGACGTATCTTCTACCTGAGCTCTATAATCCTCGACTCTACGGGCACCTGGTCCACCATAAATTCCCATATCTAAGGGACCACCATCCGGATCGGTGAAGACCGAATCGCCTGAGTCGATAGCGGGCGAGCCCGGTCTCAGATGAAAGTCGATTTTACCTCTAAAGAGCGGATCTGCTGAAATGTTTCCGTCCTTTCCGGTCAGATCATCCATATCCTTGTAGTTTCCTTCCTCATTATCCCAGACGATATTGTGGGACATCACGAAATTCTCAGGTTTTCCATACATCCAGATTCCCACGCGCGGGCATACCCATTCTTTTCTCCAGCCGTTTTCCGTAACGATGTTATTTATGAAGGTGCCACGAGCACTCTCACTCCACGGAGCAAAGCCGCAGTTACCATTTCTGGTGATCACGTTGTTGGAAGCTTCCATAAACGAATTTCCGGTGGCGATTATTCCCCAGCCTAAGTTGTCATAAACCGCATTATTTCTTACCACCGCGCGGGAATCTCCGAAAGTGCCGATTCCCTTCCAGTATCCTGAGACATGATTACGATAAACCGTCGCCGTCGCATCCCAGGTGATGCCGATACCAGCTCCCCGACCATCGCAGATCTCATTGTCTGAGATATAAGCGTTTGCTCCTCGATATAAGGCGACCCCATCCCAGCCATTGTTCTCTATGATGTTATCCATGATGAAGAGTTCAGAATTCTCTCTTCCGAATACTCCGCCAATGCCTACTACCACGTCTTCAAGCTGATGCGTATTATCACTGATCTTGACGTTCTTGACCGTCACCGTGGAAAACTTTGCCACCACTCCCGCATCGGTTGCCATCCCATCCGGATCGCGGACTCCACCGGTGATTGTAAGATTTGTTATGATTGAACCGCGGCTGTGCTCGAACAGAACACCATATCCTGCCTTCGTGACCAGAATGGTACTGTCAATTCCGCTTCCCACAAGCTCAAGAGCCTTGTCTTTGATAAAGAAGCCTCTGGTGGCTTTCACGTAAGTTCTATGTTTTTCACAATTGCCGCAGAGTTCTTCAGGATACGAATCCGGATGAGCTTCATACGTTCCGGGCATTATTAGAATCTTGTCCCCGTCTGAAGCAGAATCTATGGCAGCCTGAAAATCACGGAAGGGATCGGCTTGAGAGCCTGAGCCAGCCTTACCATCGTCCAGATCGTCAACATACCAAGTTTCAGCTTGTGCCAGCAAAGGCAGACACAGGAGCCAGCAGACCGTCAGGAATATAATAAGGTACCTGTTCATAATTAACTTCTCAGATTTGTGGCCGCAGGAGCAACCTCCTGGATCCCGAGCGTCATAATTGCCCGAGAAGTTCCTCCATCTTTCTTGCCTCTTGTCCCCTCCCTTGTTTTCTGAAAAGATCGCGAGCAGTTCCAAGTTCCCTTTTAGCCTCGTTCTTTCGATCCAAGACCATTAGCAGAAGGCCCAACTGGACGTGCGCTTCGCCCAGATTGGGATCAATCCGTAGCGCGATTCGGAATTCCTCCTCCGCTTCCTCGTCTCTTCTAGATGCCATGTATGCGATCCCTAGTTTGCAGCGATACTCCGCGTTATGCGGCTCCAACAACAGAGCGTCTCTATACTTCCTTTGTGCTTCCTCGTATTTCCCTGCTTCAAAAAGTAGACTCCCCAGATTATGATGCGCGTTAACGTACCGCGGGTTAGTTCGGATCACTTCCCGATACTCACGCTCAGCCTCTTCACGCCTGTTCAGTTTGACGAGCGCATTCGCCAAGTTGTTACGTGCATGGCAATGAGCCGGGTTGATCCGCAAGGCCTCTAGGTATTCTTCCTCTGCCTTTTTGTATCGTCCCAATTGAGCGAGCCGATTTCCCAGATTGACATGCGCCTGGTCCCGCTCTGGCGTGATCCGCAGGATATGAGCGAATTCCTCTTTTGCCTCCTGGTCTCTTCCAAGTTCAAGTAGCAAGGAGACGAGGTTGTAGCGCGCTTTGACATAGTTCGGGTTCATCCGAATCGCCCCCCTGTACTCTTTTTCGGCCGGCTCATATCGTTTCAATCTCGCCAGGAGAAATCCGAGGTTATTGCGCGCCTTGACGAAACTTGGGTCGATGTCCAGAGTCTTTCTCAACTCTTGTTCTGCTTCGTCATAACGTCGTAGTTTCACTAGCACGACCGCCAGGTTGTTGCGTGCATGAACGAAGCTAGGAACGATGCGCAAGACCCTGCGATATTCTGTCTCGCTTTGGTCGTATTGTCTCAAGTCTTTTAATACCGTAGCCAGATCATAGTGCGCCAAGAGGAAATCGGGGTTTAGTTCGATACATTTCCGATAGCAATCTAACGCCTGATCTTCCCTGTTCCTAAAAAGGAAGGCACTGCCTAAATAGTAAAGGTCCTCCGCGTCCTTAGACTCAAGGAAAATCTCCTTCAAGAGGATCAAGTCGTGTTCTTCCACGAAGTAATCGTCGAGGAATTTATCGTCAAGGTAGACATCGTGAGTAATTAAGACTGAATGGTCCAGCTTCCTTAAGAAACCATTCTTTTCAAGCGATGCTATGTGCTTGCGCCACCCAGTAACTTCTCTCTCCAACCCGAAAATCCTCTTCGCTACTTCTCTTATGAGACCCTCTGACCACAAGAAGATGTAGCCTTCCCTTAACAGCTTCAGGCATTTAAGCACGTTCCTCTCTTCACCGAGCTGCCTGTATCGCTGCTTCATGTATCTTAGGTCAACCACGATTGATCCGGGCGTGCCGTCTGATTCAATCTCTTCTATGTTCCTTCTCAAGCCAGCGGCCAGTTTCTCCTCTTCGGCTCTGATCAACCGTCTTGGCTTAACTTCGTCTGGCGCACACCGGGTTAGCAGATCCTCCATATCCTTTTGGGCGAACACCTCGTCAAATTCCTGTCCACTCCGACACGTGGCTATTACTACAAAATCTTTTGACTTTTTCTTTAATCTTGCGATCAGCCAATCCAGATTGAATTTTCCCAAATATTTGTCTAAATCATCAAAAAATAAAACAATCTTCTTTTTAAAAAGTGGAAGCTTTAATTTCTGAACGTCAATCCGCTCATATTTTGGCTTCAACAGGTAAAAGCCTTTTAACTTCTTGACCGCTTTATAAGCCATGCGGGTTTTGCCCAACATGGGGATTCCTGTGATGAAGACATAATCTCTTCGCCTTAATAACTCTTCTATTTGCTTATCGCTCTCCCTTTCTATATAAAACTCGTTGTAACTGGTGATATGAAAATCTTCGGGGGTAAGCTTTTCGACCGGTTTGAAAACTTCAAAAGCTTCTTTAAGCTTTATTCTTCTATCAAAGAGTATTTCTAAGAAACAGAATCCCAAGATCAAAAGGATCACAGCAAGAATACCCAGAAGAATTCCCGTGGGATATGCAAAATAGTAAATCGGAAGAAAGTCAAAATTGGCGTACAGCCACTTTCCAATTAACCCAAGCACAAACGCCGTTATGACTCTTCCAACCCATCGGAGAGTTTTCATTCAAGATTTCCCTGAAACTAACAGTTATGAATCTTCCTTTGGCACGACACTTACCCACTCGTAGGGACAGCCCTTGTGGCTGTCCTCGTTAGAGTTAGGACAGGGACAAGCCCTGTCCCTACGTAAAGACTTTTCAGTTTTCTTTATACAAAAAATACGAAATTTCTTCTGGTGGGACAGCTTTAGCATTTACTCAAGGGGCGGCAAGGTGAGCCTTCTCTGCGACCTTTTCCACCTCCATCTGCTTTTCTTTGAAATGTTGGTTTAAATCTTTGAGCGTGATCCATGCCCCACAGGTTACGCCCACGTATGTGGTGAAAAATCTCCACAGGATGGCGAATACGGGAAGATAGCCGGTGGGGATAATGGTAGACATTAAGGAAACCGAGCTGATCTCAGCAATTCCGCTGGCTCCCGGGGTGGGGAAAAAATACAGAATAAAAAACTGGATGATCTGAAGATACATCACCTGCATGAAATTCACGTCCAGCCCCAAACCCTTTATGATCACATAAGCAATAAGATATTTATTAAAATAAAGCAAGATGGTCAAAAGGAAGCTGGCAAACAGAATCAGCTTTTCCTTATGGAAGAAATGCTGCAGATAGAATCGAAGTTGAACTACCTGGTCTTTGAACTTTTCCGATATCCTCTTTTGTTTCTCTTTGTCTTTCTTCCAGATTATCCCCGCGATCCAGGAAAAAATCTTAAATAAAAAGCTCAGGGATTCGGGTTTTATGAGCAGGAATACTCCTATTACAGAAACTAATGAAAATACCAGAAAGCTGTATCGAATCAGATAAACCAGACCTTTGGCGAACATTCCCTCTTGGGTGAAGAAGAAAACCACCAGGAAGGTGAGAAAAAAGAAAAACATCGAGGAGAAAAAGTTTATCAGGCTGACCGACATGGCGCCGGAAAGCGGAACCCCCCGCCGATTGAGGATATATAACTGTGCTGGTCCTCCTCCGGTGTTGGAGGGAGTTACGGCGGCAACAAAGATATTGGCTAAATTGGCTTTGGCACAGTCAAACAGGCTAACCTTTTTCAAAATGCTTTTGGTGAAAAACACATAGATGCGCAAACCACCCAGAAAGAAATCCACCAGAACCAAAAAGAATGCCAAAAGCAAGAATTCAGCTTTAAACGACTGCAAAGCTTTAAGGCTTTCTGAGGTGGTGGTGAAGAAAAATATTGTGGCAAAGCCCAGAAGACTTAAAAGGACAAACAGCCAGAAACCTTTTAGTATGTGTTTTTTATCAAAAATCAGATCCATTTCTGTGTCCGTCTTTGGAGATGATTCTGGCTAACGTATTTTTTACTCCATTCCAGGTGTAGAAGCATTCCACCTCTCCTCTACAACCATACCAGCAATCCTTGCACCTGTTTTCTCTTTGTTTTTGGAGAAGCGCATTTTTCAGCTCTTCAATCCCAATGGTTCTGATGTTTCCCACCGGATTTTTTAAATCTTCCACGCACTTGGCTATGTCTCCCTTCTGATCGATGTTGAAAAATAGCCTCCCTGCCTGACAACCATCGATGCCTCCCTGGAAAAAATCATCATACCTTCTTAGATATTCCGGGGTGGATTTGAAGTTGGGATACTTTCTCTTTAGCTTCAGAAGATGAGCGGAGACCTCCTGTGTGATTGTATGATCAGAGGTCATGGCGTCTTCAAGACCATCTGTCTTTATGTGGGCATACGGCTGAAGGGTAAATTCCGCCCCCAGCTTTTTTGCAAAAATTATGAGCTTTTCGATCTCATCTATGTTTTCCTTGAGAAGCATCGCCGTGATATTAACTTTTTGGAACTTATTGTTTTTTGCTTCCACAAAACATTGCACTGCCTCAACCGCCCTTTTGAAAGCTCCCTCTTTTCCCCGATTTTCGTCATGTTTTTTCTCATCATCAAAATCCAGGGAAACCACGGCCCCCATCAATCCGGCTTGAAAAAGCCTTTTAGCCTTTTCCGGTGTAACCAACCATCCGTTGCTGGTTATAAATGGAAAGTGATAAGAAGAGACGGCATTAACTATTTCAGGTAAATCTCTCCTGATTAAGGGTTCCCCCCCCGACAGAGAGACAAACATGGGACCGATCTTTCTCAGCTTCCTTGCGCCCAGAGCGAAATCGGAGACGGAAAGCTCCTCCTCTTTTCTGGTTTTCATCTTCCAGTAGCCGCAAAAGGAGCAACGGAAATTACACCTATAAGTCACCTGCCAGGAGCAATAAAGGAGGTTTTTTGACAGATAGGAAGAAGCTAAGTTAAACGATTTCCTATAAATATCAGCATGGGCCACTGGAAATTTCCTTTCCAGTCTCAGGATCCAATCCTACTCAAATCTCCAAAACTTTCATCAATGTAAGAAGATCAATTCTTATTTGTCAAGGGAAAAATAGGCTTACCTTCGCACGCTCGCTATTATCTCGGTCAATCTCCTCAAAGAGATGGGGGCTTGAGCTTCGCCACGACAGCTGTACCAACAGCTCTGGCACGAGACCTTCTCTCTGGATAGAGGAAATTCCTCAAAATGACCTATGACTGGAAGCTCGGAGCAAGGCTTAAGGTGACCGTTCGGGGTCACCTGTAGCCAACGCTGACCTGCCAGACACCCATTTATCCTTCCCCTTTCGAAATAGATCGGAATTCTCTCCAGATAATAAGTGGAGTTGGTTATGTTTCCCAATGAAGATTTATATCGGATCAGTTGGGCAATGATATTCTTAAGCTTGTCTAAGTTTTCGGATTGCACGGACAGGGAGCGATCATTGTTCTTCATGTCACAATAGGAGCTGTAGGATACCCCCACGCCCCAGTGCCAGGCCTGTTCTGCAATCTGCGTAATCTGATCCAGATTATTCTCCATTATCACGGTATTGAGGGTCACGTAGTCAAAACCAATTTGAGAAAGACCAGGCATGAGATTCGATAGGTGAGCATACAGACCCCTAATTCCTCTGGTTTGGTCATGCCTTTCATCCAGGAAATCCAAAGAGACGGAGAGTTGGTTAATTCCGGCTTTCTTCAGCCTTTCAGCCTTTTCCAGGTTCAAGAGAGCCCCATTGGTGACCATAATCAAATAAAGCAATCCCCCTCTTTCTCTCATGTTTTGAATCAGATGGAAAATGTCTTTGCGGACCAGAGGCTCGCCCCCGGTGAAGGAAACTAACAAGGGATGTATCTTTTGGACCACGGGAACGTAGTCTTCGAGCTCCGGTTCGTGAGGACCCTTCCAGTAGTCGCAATGCTTGCATCGTGCATTACATCGCTTGGTTACCTCAAGGTTCAAAAAGATCGGTCTTCTCTTGAACTTGGTCCATATGTATTTGAGGATTATAGCGGTTTTTTTAGAAGAGGTCATCCTTATCCCTACCGATCACGAACGCAGATACTTTTCAGGAACCCGATTCATCAGACCGGCGGTCAGGTACGGGGGATTCAGACGCTGCCATCAGATTCCAAGCCATATGCCAAAAAATACGGTATCTTTCATACGTGTTCTTTACGTCCAGGATAGTCTTCATCGAATCTGTTCTGGACAAAAGCTTTTCCCATCTATTTCATTGGTGCTTTCCCGTCCCATAAATTCCAGAATAGAGGGGAAGATGTCGGCGGTTCTGATCCTTCTGGATTTGATCTTGGTATTTATGAACAAGGGAACCAACATATGCTCTCTGTGAAGCGAGCCATGAGAGGCCTTATGTTCGGGCCACTCAAATCGAGCCCTGAGATCAAATCCCTTTTGAGCGCTCAGGATTATGTCACCGGACCTTCTGGATCTGAAAATCTGAATAAGCTGCATTAAAGCATCGGGATGATCGGAATCGTAGGTGCACTCCAAGCTAGAATAGTCGTTAAGCCTCTGGGGAAGGACTTTATAGCCGAATGGATCTTCTCCCTCAACCGAATACTCAATGTGTCCGCTCGTATAGCGGATTCTTGCTTTGCCCCCATTACGGTAAACCTGAACACCTCCATCTTCATCAGCAGTAGCGATCAGATCGATCTCCGGCAAATGGACCAAATCCGAAAGAAGCTCAGCGTGGTTTTTTTCCAGCTCGCCGGAATAAATTCTTTCTCCCCAGTCCCGGTGGTTTTTCAGATAAATGTGGGCCATGGAATTTCCCGAGACCATCACCGCTGCCTTTGTCCGCCTGCGAGTGATTCTGGGGTAGTGCAGCGCCCGGTAGCCTCTTTTATCAAGGAAATCAATCAGGTCCACGTGAGTGTGAGTTGAAGTTAATCCGTGATCGCTGGTAAGAATCAATAAGGTCTGATCAGAGATTCCTTCCCTTTTTAGATGCTGGACAGTTTTTCCTATAAACTTGTCGATCTTCAGGTAGGCATCCAAAACCGTTTTGGAGAAGGGGTGGCTGAAATGAGAGAGGCAATCGACTGCAGGAAAGAGGGCAAAAATCAACTCAGGCTTTTGACTTATGGCTTTTATCAGATACTTATGACTCGCATAATCCACGATCTGCCACGCCGAGGTAAGATGGACAAATAGATAATAGAAGACCTTGGAGAATCTGGTAAGGTTATTTGCCGGTTTGACGCCCCTGGTCAGGAGGTTAAAGATGTTGACGGAATCTTTGAAAATCTCAAAAAGGGTAAGTTTATCTTTGTTCAGGTCGGAGTTGAAGAAAGGAGCCTCAACTCCCATGTAACTTCTTTTACTTCTCAGGCTTAGTCTTCTTCGACTGCTCTCCGTTTTATCAAACCATCTGATTCCCGGTACATCGACCGTTCCGGGATAACATCCGGTTATAATGGGAGCATATGCAGGCCCTGTGGTGGAAGGGAAGGCGGTAACAGCCTTAACGTAGCTTCCGGGCTCTAATAAATATCTCTGGATATTGGGCAAATTCCCCCTTTTCATCATCTTTTCCATCACGTCCGGTCGGGCCCCATCGATCAAGAATACTATGCAATGCTCGAATCGTCTCATCGCCTCCTCAGAATTCCTCTTAAGCAGCAAACATTGCACCCACAGCTTGCCTGCCAGGAGCAGTAAAGGAGGTTTTTTGATAGATAGGAAAAAGCTAAGTCAAACGATTTCTTGTAAACATCAGCGTGGGGCATTGGAAATTTCCCTCCCCGTCTCAGGATCCAATTCTACACAAATCTCTAAAACTTCCATGAAAGTAAGAAGATCAGTTCTTATTTGTCAAGGGAAAAATAAGACTGGATATTCCCCAAAATTTTGGAGGGTGTAGGTCTAAGTAAGGATTTGATAAACTGATAGGTGATATGTCATGTGGGAAAAATTTTTTAGCAATTTTATGCTGGGTAAGTTTAGCCATGGTTCCTGCTGGCTGGGGATGTTATCATCCCCAGCCTTCTTTTTCAAGATGAATCCCTTGCGGATGACGGAGACCCGTCTGGGATAACATCCACAACGAGCTAAGAAAAAATGGCGAAACTCCACCTTTGGCTTGACAGCACTGGTTCTGCAAATTAACTTTGGTATGTGAGAAGAGTTCTGGGTGTTTTAATAATTATAGGTCTTTTGAGCTCCTCTTTCCTTGGTGCGAAAGCACAGGATAACCCCACCGGTGAGCTTCGGGGAAGAATCATAAGTTACGAAACCGAGGAGCCGCTTCCCGGAGCAAACATCACCGTAACAGAGACTGATCTCAAAGCAATAGCGGATCAAGACGGCATCTTCGTCTTCAAGAACCTGCCTGAGGGAATCTATCAAATAGAAGTTTCATTGATCGGTTATCTGAAAACCAGACGAACCAATCTCGAGGTGAAACCGGGGCAGACAACCCAGCTTATCATCAAGCTTCGATTCTCTCCCATCATCTTAGAAAGAGGAGTGAGGGTGGTGGGTGAAAGACCCATGCTGGACATCAAACTGCCTGCCACCAGAAGAGAGCTAACCTCCCAGGACTTAGAACTTGTTCCTGCAACGGATCTGAAGGAGATCGTTTCACAACAGGTGGGAGTGATTCAGGATAAAAGTGAGCTTCATATTCGGGGTGGAAGGTCCTATGAAAACCTTTTCTTGATAGACGAGCTTCTGATAAATGATCCATTTACCCGAGGTGGATACGGAATAGCCATCTCCCCCACCGCCATCGAAAAGCTTGATCTCATTTCCGGAGGGCTGGGTGCTGGATACGGCCAGGTCACCGCCGGGGTGGTGGAGATGCAAATAAAGGAGGGAGGGGAAAATTTTGAGGGATCCTTTACCTACAAAACCGATGAGCTGGGTTTTAAGTCCCTCTCCAGTTTTAATACAGACATATTGGACCTCAGTCTTTCCGGTCCGGCAAATCTTTTCAAATCCAGTCTTTCAAAAATGGGCTTGAGAGTCCCCGGAGATTTTTATTTCTTCTTCAACGCCAATATAAACCTTTCCGACACTCATCTGAAACATCCGGGAAAGCTTTTCTCCTCATCCTTTGGAAAAACCAAACTCTCACCTCGTGAGGATAATCGCTTTTTTGCCATATTTAAACTCACCTGGAAGAACCCCACCTTTAAATGCTTTTTTACTACGGGAAAATCTGTGGTGATCAATCAGGACAAAAGCGTGCTTTTGACCCGGATAAACCTCCCCACCTATAGTTATGGTCCTCCTTTTGAGTATTCCCAGATTTTAAAAGATTACAATACCTTCACCCACGAGAGCAACTTTCAGCTTCTCTCTTTTCGGAAGATAATAGGAGAAAGACATCTTTTTTCCGCAAGCCTTAGCCGCTATTTCACCAATCTGCATTCAGACGTGAACGGCAAGAATTGGTCATCTTACACCATGCCGCTGGATGCTTATCCCTTTGAGATTGCGCTGAGTCCGGACAGCACCCACTATATCGTAGTTAAAAGTCCGGATGGATTTTATGATCAAGGGGATGGGGACACCTGGTATGATCATTTTGTTGAGACTTACGGGATAAACTTAAAGCTGATCCGGGTGATGAGCGATCTTCACACCCTTCGGGTTGGTTTCTCTGAGGAATATCAAACCATCCAGTTGCTCGACATCTACAAGCCCTGGCTGGGGACATACGGACTGGGGTTAAGCTATGACCTCTATAAGGTGCATGCCAACGACGGGTCAATCTTTTGGGAGAACGATTTGAAGCTGGAGCAAGCTATCCTGAACTTCGGTTTGCGATACGACTTCTGGTTTCCGGGCAAATATGTGGAAGGAGCAATGCAGGATACCAGCCTCCCTTTTATAACGCCGGAGATGAGGAAGGATTTTGAGAACAAGACTTTTGAATTTTTAGGGCATCGAGGAAAAGGGACATTCAGCCCCCGATTTGGATTTTCCGCCCCCTTGGGCAAAAACACCAGCTTCTTTTTCAACTACGGGCGGCTCTCCAGAAGACCAAACCCGCAGTATCTTTATGCCAAGCTTTATTCCCCAACCGAATCGAGCTACCAGCTTTCGGGAAATCCCAATCTAAATTCCGAGAGGGTGGTTTCATATGAGGTGGGGATTAAATCAATATTGAGCGAGAATGATGCCTTAAGCATGGTGGGATATTATCGAAACATACTTGATTATATCACCGCTGCGCGGGTAGTTCCAGATACCTTAAGACCCGAGTTGGCATATTTGATATATTTCAACTTGGACTTTGCCACCAGTCGAGGAGTGGAGATAGAATATAAACGAAAAGTAGGAGATTTCTTTTCTGGCTCCCTGCAGTTGGGATTCTCAAAAGCGAGCGGAGAGAGGTCTGATCCAGAAGATATATTGAAAGGGATCGGGGGAAGATCTGCTCAAAAGATCTATCAGGAACATATCTTTGACTGGGACAAACCCTGGCAGGTGGTGTTAAAAACAAACTTCTTTTCCCACCAGAAAAGATTCAGACTTTTTGGTTTGAGATTGCCGCCACAGTGGGATTTGGGCCTGAACCTCTGGGCGCATTCCGGTCAGAGATATACCCCCTACAGACAGATTATTTCACCTGATGATAAAGTCGAGTTCGTTCAGGATGGAGAGATCAATTCCAAAATCGGGAAGTTCTGGTCCAGCCTGGATCTTTCTTTTCGCAAACACTTTTATTGGAAAAATCTGAAATACAGCTTCTTGCTGGAGGTGACCAATCTTTTTGATCACAAAAATGCGGTGATCATCAATCCTCTTACCGGAGATGTCTATCAAAAGGATGATGTGATCCCATATGCTGAGGGCGATCCCAATCTGCCGGAGATGAGCAAGAAGTTGCCCCTGTGGTCGGATCCATCCAGATTTTTGGCACCGCGGAATATAAAGGTAGGAATCTCTGTCAAGTGGTGAGAATTGAGACTGTTGAAGACCTCTCCCCCTTTGATTCCCCCTCTCCATTTCATGGAGAGGGGGATAGGGGGTGAGGTAGAAAGAGCGTCGCCCACAAAGTTGTAACGCTACAAACTAACTTAAATTCTATTATGAACAAAAAATATCTGCTAATATTGATTCTGTTTCTCGTATTTTCCGGCTGCGGGAAAAGGATTAAACTTCCGACCAACATCCCTCAGAGTGGTGTGGGAACCCCGGACACCACCTATGTTCCCATCTCACCTGCCTGGACAGAGGCAGGAGGGCTTTCCTTCGATCAACCGGAGGACGTGCATGTGGGCTTTGATGGTTTTGTATATATAGCCGATACCGGAAACGACAGGATCGTCAAGCTTGATCAGGCAGGCAATTTCGTGGATCAGTATGAGGGGGCAAAACAACCTCGCAGTGTTTCTCAGGATCGACTTTTGAGACTTCTGGTTACCGGGGGTAATACCATCTATATAAAGCTTAAAGACGAACAGACGTTTGATTCGCTGTATGCTGGGGCTGATATCTACGATAGCACTATGGTGGTTCGCCCGGACACCGTCATCGATACCGTCGTAGTTACCCCGGACAGTATAGTCATTGATACCGTTATAGCTCTGATTGATACGGTCTACTTCATAGATACCGTTGCAACTAGTTACAAAGCCATAGCGGCTGATCCTCGCCCCTCATCCGGTTATGCCATGTATTTTGTATGCGATTACACCAGAGACCAGATAAACCGGTTCATATTCTATGAGCCAAATGAATTATATAAGCTGGCAGCGGCGATCCCCACCGGCTATGAACTGTCCAAAACCAAGTATCCTACCGGAGTATTCACCTATTTGAGCGGGGACAAGTTCAGGTTCCTCTTCTGCCAGGCTCTCTCTTACTTTTCTGTCCAGCTTCTGGACGGGAACGACTTCCACCCCTTGATTCCCCGCACCGATAGCTCCCAGATCTACTGGCAGGGCACCTTCGGACGGGCGGAAGATGCGGTAGTGGATGAGTTTGAAAACATCTTTGTGGTGGATAGCAGAAAAAATCAGGTGCATAAGTTCTCGCGAAATGGAGTTCATATTCTTTCCTTCGGGAAAGAGGGCACAGGCGATGAGGAGTTCAAAAATCCCAAGGGGATCGCCTATGCCAATAAGATCGTGTATGTGGCTGATACCGGAAACAATCGTATCCTGCGGTTTGTTCTCTCCACCGATTTTCCTCATTGAACAAATTCATCCTACAATAAACCATTTCCAGCTTGGCAGAAGGGTAGTCTATGGCTTTTCGCCAAACTTCTTTGCCGGGAAAAATCTGTTTTCGCATAAAAAAAATTGGGTTTATCGCCAGAACCTAACTCAAGTTAGGTTCTGGCTTTTTGTGGTAGCCGCAGGCTTTTAGCCTGCGGGAATGGGAACGAAAAAATGGGGAGCCCTTTTCTTTGTGCTTTATTTCAGGAATTTATATTGCTAAAGAGTTCAAGAACGGAAAAAACACTGCCCGCCTGCCATTTTTAATTGCCATCCTGGCAGATACATGGTCATAGTCGCAGAGATGATGTCAAATTGGCAGATATAGAAATCACAGCCGTTTGGCTTTGTTTTTGTTAAGCGTTTGATATATAGTGACTTAACTCAACTGTTCAAATTTGGCACGATTGTTGCAAAAGAGTTTTTATGAAGAAATGAGAAAAACAGTAGCAAATTAAGTTTAAACTTTAATTAAACCAATGAAAGGAGGGAGAAATGATGGCTATAACCAGATGGAGACCTTTCAGGGATCTTCTGAGCATCCAGGATGAGATGAACAGGTTTTTTGACGACTTCTTCGGTCACAGGCTGGCAAGAGTTGAGTGGATCGAGGGGGTGTGGAACCCCAGCGTTGACGTCTCCGAGGACAAGGACAACGTGATCATCAAGGCAGAGATGCCCGGAATGAAAAAGGATGACGTCAAGATATCCATTCAGGACAACGTCCTCACTTTGAAAGGTGAGAAAAAGCAGGAGAAGGATGCCAACTATCATCGCATAGAGCGAAGTTATGGTTACTTCTGCCGCTCCTTCCAGTTGCCCACCTCGGTCAAGACCGACACGATCAAAGCTAGCTACAAGAATGGTGTGCTGAACATCATCCTGCCGAAGACCGAGGAGGTCAAGCCGAAGGAGATCCCGGTCAGCATCGAGTAAAAGGATCCTGGGGGAGGAGAGATTCTCTCCTCTCTCTCTGATCTGAGAAAACGATGCCTGCTCTGTTCTTCTTCTGGGTGGAACAGGCTTTGACGTAAGTAATGGATATGTAACGTAGGGACAGCCCTTGTGGCTGTCCTTACAGAAAGATGGACAGGGACAAGCCCTGTCCCTACGAAGACATGAAAGTCTTCAAGAGGATTTGGTCGAAGATCAGCTATTTCGTGATTGCCGGACTGCTGGGCCATGAAGGGGGTCTGGCCGTGGAAGGCGACGAAGAGGCGGAAGCGATTGTTCATGAGACTCAACAGCATGTTCATTTTGAAATGCCCCGGTACGATAGCTCGGTGCATAAGATCGTGACCTCTGACAGTTCAGCAACAGTTATAACTTGGCGAAGCGTAGTAACGCCAACTCAAATGAAGAAATACGTCGACATTAGCAATAGTGACAGAAATCCAAACGAAAAGGAGTGATCAAAATGAGTAAAATTATAGGAATAGACTTAGGAACCACCAACTCGTGTGTAGCGGTGATGGAGGGGGGAAATGCTATGGTTATTCAGAATGCGGAAGGCTCCAGAACCACGCCTTCGGTGGTGGCGTTCACCAAGACTGGCGAAAGATTGGTCGGTCAGGTGGCTAAAAGGCAAGCTATCACCAATCCGGATAACACGGTCTTTTCCATCAAAAGATTTGTGGGGCGGAAATACAAAGAGGTGGGGACTGAAATAAAGACAGTCCCTTTCAAGGTAGTGGAAGGACCCAACGGTGATGCCCGGGTGAAAATTCAGGAGAAGGAATATTCACCTCCTGAGATATCAGCCATGGTTTTGCAGAAGATGAAGCAGACCGCAGAAGACTACTTGGGTCATAAGGTGACCCAGGCGGTCATCACCGTGCCCGCCTATTTCAACGACAGCCAGAGACAGGCCACCAAGGATGCCGGAAGGATCGCTGGACTGGAGGTGAAAAGGATCATAAACGAGCCCACCGCCGCCGCCTTAGCTTACGGACTGGACAAAAAGAAAGACGAAAAGATTGCGGTTTACGACCTGGGTGGTGGAACATTTGATATCTCCATACTGGAGCTAGGGGATGGAGTTTTCGAAGTGAAATCCACCAATGGAGATACTCATCTGGGCGGAGACGATTTTGACAAGCGCGTAATCGACTGGATCGTGGCTGAGTTTAAAAAACAAGAAGGCATAGACCTTTCCAGGGATCCGATGGCTCTGCAGAGACTCAAGGAAGCCGCGGAGAAGGCGAAGTGCGAGCTCTCCACCACAATGGAGACAAACATCAATCTGCCCTTCATAACCGCAGACGCTTCCGGTCCCAAACACCTCAATCTGACTCTGACCAGAGCTAAGTTAGAACAGCTGGTGGATGATTTGATTGGCAGGACAATCGAGCCATGCAAAAAGGCATTAGCAGATGCCAGTTTATCTGTCTCCAACATTGACGAGGTGATCCTGGTGGGTGGGATGACCCGAATGCCCAAGGTTCAGGAGACGGTTCGTCAGCTTTTTGGCAAGGAGCCGCATAAGGGAGTCAACCCGGACGAGGTGGTGGCTGTGGGAGCCGCCATTCAGGGAGGAGTCCTGTTCGGCGACGTAAAGGATGTCCTGCTTCTGGACGTTACTCCCCTCTCTCTTGGCATTGAGACTTTAGGAAACGTCTTCACCAAACTGATCGAGAGAAACACCACCATACCCACCCGCAAGAGTGAGATCTTCACCACCGCTGAAAACAACCAGACCTCGGTGGAGGTCCATGTGCTTCAGGGTGAGCGTCCCATGGCTATCGACAACAAGACCATCGGCAGATTCCATCTGGATGGCATACCACCGGCACCCCGGGGAATGCCGCAAATCGAGGTAAGCTTTGACATCGATGCAAACGGTATCTTGAACGTGTCAGCCAAAGACAAGGCTACCGGAAAACAGCAGAGCATCCGGATTGAGGCATCCAGCGGGCTGACCGAGCAGGAGATTCAGAAGATGGTAAAGGATTCTGAAGTGCATGGGACTGAGGATAAGAAAAAACGCGAAGAAGCGGACACAAAGAACCGGGCTGACCAGATGGTCTACGAGACCGAGAAAGGACTGAGAGAGTATGGAGACAAGCTTGATTCCGACAGCAAAGCCAAAGTGGAAGCGGCTGTGGGAAGAGTTAAGGAAGCTTTGAAGACCAGCAACATGAATGAGATAAGGTCAGCGACCGAGGCGCTTACCACCGTCTGGCATGAGGCCGCTGGCAAGATGTATCAGCAGGCGCAGGCAAGTGCAGGAGCACAAGGAGCAACCTCTCAAACCGGAAAGTCGGAAGGAAAGTCTGTCAAAGACAGGTCCGCCTCTGGCGGAAAAGGCGGCGAAGGTGAGCCGGTGGATGCTGACTATGAGGTGGTAAATTGACAGAAATAGGGTTAGCCATCATCTGAGTCTCAGATCACATCGAAGAATGCACCTCTCCATTACGGGGAGGTGCATTTATTGCATTAGCCATCTACCAGCAGCAGTTAGTCGACCAGTTCCCCGTTTGGCAATCTGCTGAAAAAGACGAAAAATACTTGACTTCCAGAAGCAAAGAACTTATAGTTACAAAATAGTGAGGTTGCGTAAAAATCATCCGTTTAAAGAGGAGGCGAATTCATGAATCTGACGAAAGACTTCTGGGAGTCCTTACTTTATCAGGGCATCTCGATAATCATCATCACAGTATTCGGTCTCTTGGTCGGCCTGTATTTAGCGGAGATCACGTCCACAGCTGTTGCTGCAACGCTTGTCGCTATTTATTTAGTTCTTGTGATTTTTTTGTGGGAGCGGAGCAATACCGACGATTTAGGCAATCCGAGATCGTGAAGAAATCAGAATATCATGAGCTCACGAGAGAAGGCGACCTACTATGTAGCGCAAGTGAGAAGGTTGCAAATTCATTCAATGAGATCACGCATCAGTGCTTGGCAATAAGTCACCAGGTACCGACTTTAGATCCTTCCAAAACGGGATGGGCTCGCAGGCAGAAGCGCCAAATTCTGCAAAGCATCTGCGATGTTCTGAGGCAGGACCGCAGGTATTATGCCGGCCCGGGTGATTACTTCAAGGCAACACTGTTCAGAGTCTCGTCTCCGGACGTACTTCTATTGGACTGCAGTCACTACCCATCGGGGCAGCAACCAAATACCGAAAAGATGGTCCGAAACCCAAAGAGCTTGGCTACTGCGTTCCATTGTCTTGACAGGCAGAGTATGCAGGTAATTGAAAATATCCCTAAGGAGCTAGACAAGGGAGCGGAAGCAAGGTGGGTTGAATTATACCCTGGGCAAGCAAAAAAATACGCCTCAATGTTGTGCACTCCAATATGTGTGGGCGACATCGCAACGAAATCCTTCAAGGTGGTGAGCATCTTGACGATAGACACAAATAGGCTTGACTATTTTTCAGAACAACAGAGCGAGATGAGCTTCCTGGGAAAACTACTTGCTCCTTTTAGCTCCCAGCTAGGCTTTATTTATGTTCTCACAGCTAACGAGGTATTAACGGGCAAAGACGAAAAAAATGATGAAAAACGCGAATAAAGGCAACCCTCAAGAGTCACTGTTTGGCATTAGCACAGATGCTGCCCTGATGCACAGTATGTTATCTATGCCAAAGATTGATTTGCATCGCCACCTAACGGGTTCGATTAAGGCTGCCACGGCTGTGCGCATCGCCGCAAAGTATACCGTGAAGCTGCCGACCTATATCATCTCGGAACTAGAAGATATCCTCTACAATTCTCGCCCCGTAAACAACCTCAAGGAATACTTCTCTCCGTGGCCAATCCTGAATCGCTTATTCTGTTCCAATGAGGCAACGCGTGACCTTATCTTCGACACGATTAGAGATGCCGCGGAAGATAATGTTGTTTACCTCGAACTCAGAATGGGGCCGCATGGGTTTCTGGGGAATGGGCCATTTGCCTTTGAGGAATTCGTGGAAACCGTCTCGGCAACCGTGGCGGAGGCCGACAAGAAGTTTGGAACCATCACGAGATGTATTCTTGGAATCCCGCGGCACGTATTCGGCTCCATCCCATTTGAGAAGAGGAAAAAAATGTTCGCTCGAATGATATCCACCATTTCGCCCCTCCGTCCATATTGCTTCGTTGGGGTCGATATAAATGGGGATGAAGCTGCTGTCGGCGCGGAAGAATTTGAAGTTTTTTTCAAAATTGCAAAAGAAAATGGGTTTAAAATCACAGTTCATGCTGGAGAATGCGGTCCTGCCTCGAATGTTCAGTACGCCCTCGAACATCTCAATGCAATGAGAATAGGACACGGCCTCGCGGCGGCCAGCAATCCGAGTCTCCTAAAGACTCTCTCCAAGCGTAAGTGCGCCCTCGAAATTTGTCCTACAAGTAATAGAATTCTCGGACTAGTGTCGGGAGAGGCTGAGCTACCTTTGAAGATCCTACGAGGACATGGAGTTCCTTTTGTAGTATGTTCTGACAACCCGGCCCGCTGCAAAACCACTCTGAGCGAGGAGATTTTTAAGATAGCAAAGACATTCATGCTCTCTCCCTCTGAAATAAGACATATTGTTTATTCCTCTCTCGATCACTGTTTCGCCGACCCAGAAACAAAAGAGCGACTGAAGCTAAAACTAGACAGCAGTGTTTGATCCAGAGAGACGCTGTAGCAGTTCTCCCCGGGGCTGTTCCCGCTTACGTCGTTGGGGTGTGGCCGCTGCAAGATCAGTCATCCAGTACCTCCAACATGCCGGGAACGCTGCAGGGCAAGCCCATTCTCAAACAATATTTCCTTGTTTTAGCTCCAAGTATGGTACAGCCCATTTAATGTGATAGTTGCGGCCACCTTTTCATGGATTGCCTTTTCCACAATCCTCAAATAGTAAGTAGAAAGATACGTAAAAACAAAGTTCCGATCAGAAGTTCCGGAAGAAGAGATAATGGTTGACAATTGAAAAACAAAAGCTTAACTTGCCTTGAAGACCAAAGGAGCAAAGATATGCCCACTTATGAATATGAATGTGAGAAGTGTCATCACCGGTTTGAGCAGTTTCAAAAGATGACAGATGAGCCGGTTAAGACCTGCCCTGTTTGCGGAGCAAAGGTCAAGAGATTGATCTCCGGCGGTGGTGGAGTGCTGTTCAAAGGAAATGGATTTTACATTACTGACCATCGCAGTGAGTCATACAAGAAAAGAGAAAGGGAGGAGAAAGGTCTCCCGGCTAAAAAGGATGAGAAAAAACAAAAGAAAGAAACAGCGACAAAAAAGTGAAATAGGTGAAGTGAAAGTAACTTGGCACAATTAAGGCGGGAGTCTTCTCTCGCCTTTTTGTGTTTCACCTCACCCCCTTACTCCCCCTCTCCACTTCATGTTGAAAATCCCGCCAGAGGCGGGGGAGAGGGGGATGGGGGAGAGGTTTTGGAGTGTCAAGCCCCGCCAGGGCGGGATCTACGACTTTAGCTTGACCAAAAATGGTTTAGGGCTTTTGATTGATATCTGGTCTGCCTAAAGGCAGACACTCCAAATTCTATTCGCAAAATCGCTTTTCAAACACCCCAACAGGGATATTGACAAAATCGATGGTGACGGTTATTTTGCTTTTGCTTGCTCCGAAGCTTGCAGGGTTTTGAGTTGGTAAAGGAGAAAAAGAAATTCGATGGCTCAGAAAGATTATTATGAAATCTTAGGGGTTTCCGAAAAAGCCGGCGACGGGGAGATAAAAAAAGCGTACAGGCGTTTAGCCAAAAAGTACCATCCCGACGCTAATCCCAATAATAAAATGGCTGAGCAGAAGTTCAAAGAAATCTCCGAAGCACACGACATTTTAAGCAATCCACAGAAACGAAAACAGTATGACCAGCTCAGGCAGATGGGGCAAAGGGGATTTACAGGTGCAGAAGGCTTCGAAGATCTGTTTACCAGAAGAAGAGGGAAAGGGAGAACCTTCACCTTTGAAGATCTGGGTGGATTTGGTGATCTGGGTGATCTGTTCAGCAACATTTTTGATATGGGAGAAACCACCAGACGAAAAAAATGGGGGCCACAGAAGGGAGCAGATCTATACGCTGAGGTGGAGATTCCATTTGATCTTGCTATCTCCGGTGGCAAAACTGCAATCGAACTCAAAAAGGAGGAGGTCTGCCCTGTATGTGGAGGCACAGGCGCCAAGCCCGGCACACCTCTTTCCACCTGCCCGGAATGTGGGGGATCCGGAATGATCTCCTTTGCTCAGGGTGCTTTTGCGGTAAGCCGTCCCTGCCCTCGATGTCTGGGAAGAGGAAAGATCATAAGCACACCCTGCCCCCAATGTGGAGGGCGTGGGCAAACTTTTGCTCAAAAGAGAATTCTGATCAATATACCTGCCGGCATAAATGATGGAACGCAGTTGAGACTTCGGGGACAAGGACAGCCGGGAAGTGGAGGAGGTCCTTCCGGAGACTTAATCGTTAAAATCAATGTGGGGCGACATCGATTCTTCGAGCGAAAAGGGAGGGATGTTTACTGCAATATCCCCATAAACATCGCACAGGCAACTCTGGGCAGCAAGATAAGAGTCCGAACCATAGATGGAAGAGTGGACCTTAAGATTCCGCCTGGAACCCAAAGTGGAACAAAATTCAGATTAAGAGGAAAAGGCGTGGAGGTAAATGGTTCCAGAGGCGATCAGTATGTGGAGGTGCTTGTGGATATCCCCAAAAAGATGAGTGAAGAACAAAGAAGGCTTATGGAGAAGTTTGCCAAAGAGGGCGGGTTGAAACATTAGTCAAGTTTCAGTAAAAAACACATAGACGCAGATGAGATATAGGTGCATCCGCCGAAGTAATTGTTTGTTTGAACCCTGATACTGAATTTATTTAGCCCAATAAATTGGGCAACTACATTTTTAATAAAGAAGCTCAAAATGGATGTAATTAACAGAATAAAAGAAAAGGCAAAAGCTAAAGGCAAAAGAGTGGTTCTGCCTGAGGGAACAGAAGAGAGAATGATTCAGGCAACCAAAAATATTTTGGCTGAAGGTTTAGCCGAGGTGACTTTGTTGGGAGATGAAGACCGAATCAAAAAACTCGCGCTGTCAAATAATCTGGATTTAAACAAAGTGAAAGTGATCGCACCCGACAACTCTCCTAAGCTGAATGAATATGCTCAAGAATACCACCAGCTTCGAAAAAAGAAGGGGATGACTCCGGAAAAAGCCAAGAAGATTATGATAAATCCTTTGTTTTATGGAGCCATGATGGTAAGAAAAGGTGAAGTGGACGGGTTTGTGGCTGGCTCGGTCAATACCACCGGTGATGTGTTGAGGACAGGCATTCAGATCATTGGCACAGCACCCGGCATCAGCACGGTATCCAGTTCATTTCTTATGGTGCTGCCGGAATTTTTGGGCGTAAAAGATAAGGTCTTCGTCTTTGCCGACTGTGCGGTGATCCCTGATCCTGATTCCTCCCAGCTTGCCTCCATCGCCATCTCCTCCGCCAAAACCATGCAAGACCTGACAGAAGAGGAGCCAAAGGTGGCAATGCTCTCCTTCTCCACCAAAGGGAGTGCCCAGCATGAGATGGTGGATAAGATACAGGAAGCAACCCGAATGGCTAAAGAGCTAAAACCTGATCTTAAAATCGACGGTGAGCTTCAGGCGGATTCTGCCATCATTCCCCAGGTGGCTCAGAAGAAATGCCCGGATAGTATCATCTGCGGAGATGCAAATGTTTTGATCTTTCCGGACCTGAATTCGGGCAACATCGCCTACAAATTGGTTCAAAGGATGGCACAGGCAAAAGCCATCGGTCCCATAATTCAGGGGCTGGCAAAGCCAGCCAACGATCTTTCCCGGGGATGCAGTGTGGATGATATCGTCAATGTGGTGGCAATTGCTATGACCATGGCTTAATACCTCTCCCCCTTTTATCCCCCTCTCCATTTCATGGAGAGGGGGAGAGGTAAGGAAAACAATGAAGCCAATTCGTTCCTTCTTCATAGCTGGTATAATTCAAGGGTCAAATACGGGAAAGACTCTGCAAGATCAGGATTATCGGAATAAAATAAAAGCAATTCTTCGGAAATATTTTCCTGAGTCCAAAATCTTCGATCCGATGGATAAACACCCCAACTCGGTGAATTACGATTACAGGACCGGTGAGTCGGTCTTTTTGGGCTATATAAAGCTGGCCACCAGGTGCGATTGTGTGATTGCTTATCTTCCCCAGGCCTCCATGGGGACTGCCATAGAGATGTGGGAATGCTATAAAAAAGGGGTGCCCATCTGGACCATAAGCCCGATGAAAGAGAACTGGTCGGTGAAGTTTTTGTCCACAAGAATATTCGAATCTCTGGATGAATTCGAGAAGTATTTGAAAGCCACCTTCTCCGGTAAATAAAAGAGTAGCACTTAAAGGTTGTGATGCTGCACTGGATCATACGTAGAGGCGGACCTCCGTGTCCGCCCGAACTTTACTGCAGCAGATTATAAAAAAAACGTCGAAAATATAAACATGATCATAAATTCCACTCTTATTTTTTGCTACATTCCTGAGCTAAAAGATGCACTCTTAGGACTTAGGATCGCGAAGGTCTTAATCTCCTCCGATCAGAAAGAGCTTTTGTTCTGCCTCCGAGGTAGAAATAAAGAGATCACTCTTTATTTTTCCGCTCATCCTGAAAACTGCCGAATCGAGTTGTGGGAAAAAGATGAAAAAGAAGGGCGCAAGCAGGATTATCAGAAGACAAATCTTTTCTGGTTTGCCACAGGGGGATATGTCCAGAAAATAGAGCAACTGGATTTCGATAGGGTCATTAAAATCTCCTGCGAAAAAAAGACTCAATTTGGACCGGGTGAATCGTTCTCGCTAATCTTTGAATTAACCGGAAGAAACAGCAACGTGATTCTGGTAAAGCAGGATGAAATGATAGTGGATTGCCTAAGAAAGATCGACGCCACCCGAAACAGGTTGAGGCAAATCCTGCCAGGTGAGAAATATCTCCCCCCTCCACCTCCCAAGAAGAGAAATCCTTTTTCCATCAAGAAAGAGGAATTGGAAAAACTCATCAAAACTTGTGATCAACCCGCATTTGAGTGGTTGATCTCTGGTTTTATGGGAGTGGATGAATTTTTATCACGGAAGATCATCATCGAGTCGGGACTCGATCTGGAAAAGAAAACTTCACACCTTACTCAAGAGGAAATTGAACTCCTGTGGAGAGCATTTTCCCGAACCTCAGAAGAGATATCAAGCTATAACCTAACTTTTCAGATTGTAATTGACACAGACGGTGAGCTGAAAGCCATCAGTTGTGTAAATCTGCCTTTTGTTCCGGATGATCAGAAAATTTATTGCGATCGCTTAAACTCAGCCATTAAACGTTTTTTCTCTGTTAAGCTCGAAAGGGAAAAAAGAAAGAAGGAAGTATACAGGCTATCTATGGTGATTCAACGGGCTTTGAAGAAGCTGAGGGGGAAAGAAAAAAAGATTGAAGATGATCTCGGGCAAGCGGAAAGATTTGAACAATACAAAAGATTCGGCGAACTTTTGATGATGAACAAAGAAACCATAAAAAAGGGCCAGACTTCGGTTAAACTTACCGATATATTTGATTCCGCACATCCTATAATGGAAATCCCCTTAAATCCCAAACTTGCTGCGCTCAAGAATGCGCAAAGTTATTTCAAAAAATACAAGAAAGCAAAAGACGCATTAAGCATAATAAAAAAGAGGAGCTCGGAAACCAAAAATCAGATAGCTCATTTGAAAGAAATCTCCGGGCAATTGGAGAAACAGGATGAGAAGGTTGACCTTGAAGAAATCAGAAGGAGCTTGACCCGGCTGGGATTTTTAAGAGAACCAAAATCTCAGGTTAGGATAAAAAAAGAAAAAAAAGTTTCATTCAGAACGTTTCTGACGGAAAGTGGATCAGAGATACTGGTGGGAAGAAACAACAAAGAAAATGATCATTTAACCTTTAAATTTGCCCGTCCTAATGATCTTTGGTTTCACGCTCAGGACGTTCCGGGCTCCCACGTGCTTTTGAGAAGAAAGGACAAAAAGAAGGAGCCTTCATCTGTGGAGATAAAAGAGGCGGCAAAGGTGGCAGCATATTTCAGCAAAGCCAGGGGAGAGAAGAAGGCGGAGGTGATTTACACTCAGGCTAAGTATGTGCGAAAGCCTAAAGGAGGAAAGCCGGGCTTGGCTCTGGTGGAAAGAGAAAAGAGCATCATAGTAAAACCCGAGTTGCCAGATATAAAACCAGAACCTAACTTAAGTTAGGTTCTGGTTTTATCATATAATTTGCCAACTGGAGAAATGAAAGCTCTTGAGATTCCCCTTTTCAGGGTTATTTCAAAAGCACCATCTTTCTGGTAACCTTTTTGTTTTCAGTGATGAGTTGATAGAAATATATCCCGCTGGACACCTCTTCCCCGTTTTTATCCTTCCCATCCCAGATAACCTGATAATTTCCAGGCATCATCTCCTCATCCTTCAAAGTCCTCACCAACTGCCCCAAAACATTGTATACTCTAAGGGTGGTGTGGATGGGACCATGAACCATGAACTGTGAACCGTCAACCGCCTTTCCATGGGTGGTGTGGACGGGACCATGAACCATGAACTGTGAACCGTCAACCGCCTTTCCATGGGTGGTGTGGGCGGGACCATGAACCATGAACTGTGAACCGTCAACCGCCTTTCCATGGGTGGTGTGGACGGGACCATGAACGGTGAACTGTGAACCGTCAACCGCCTTTCCATGGGTAGTGCGGGGAAAGGAATCGTCGGTCGTCGGCCGTCCGCTGTCCGCCGTTTTTGTCTGCCTACTGCCGACTGTATACTGAATTCTGGTCGAAGGGTTAAAGGGATTGGGATAGTTCTGATCCAGACTGAACCGCATGGGCACTGAAGCGTGCTCTTCCTCAACAGATGTAGGCCTGAAGTTTACCTGTACATCGTCAATATACCAACCGTCTGCTGTGCCGGCGTCATCGGAGATTAAATGGAATCTAAATTTCACGTTTGTATGTTCTGTGTAGGGGTCCAGAGAAACATCCACATGGGTCCATTCATCTTGAGTGCCGATAAATCCAGAGGATAGTCTTTCCCAGCCCTTGCCTCCATCTGTGTTTATCTCCACAAAACCGCTATCACCTGACCAGAACTGATACCTGTGCCAGAAGGATAACTGAGGGCTTTCCACATCGGTCAGATCAAACGTCTTTTTGATACCCGCCCAACTATCGGTATTATTTTGATAGTCTGCCGGCGGGCTGTCGGTCAGGCTGAATGTTCCCTGGCGAGAGTCAACTGAGGTTATGCTCCAAGAGTTATTGATTCCTCCTGTCTCCCACAGAAACAGCCCATCCTCGAAATCGAAGGTGATAAAATCAGTGGCAACATAAAACTTGAATTTAAAACGGGGAGCACCCAGAGGAGAATTGACAACGTTGTTCAAACTATCCTGTGCGGAGAAATAGTAGTGTAGTATAGTTCCAGCACTTTGTAGCGGGATCTCTGCCTGGTATTGATCGGATCCAAGCGATTGTAAGTCCTGCCTGACAAAAGGCGACAGTGTATCTGAACGCCAGAAAAGAAACAGCGAATCATCAATCAGTCCATTTCCCGGGGTGATGGTGGCGGACATAATATATGGGTTCGATGTGTTGGAAGTAAATAAGGGCGGATTGTGCTGGATGGTCAATGCACCTGAAGGATTGTAGTTTAGAGCGGCGAACAGGTTGACCAGACCCCAACCGTATACGGTGTCAGGTGAAGAGGCGTTGTTGGCAGTCATCATCAAGGCTTCTCTTGTCTGCATAACTGTCCAGTCCGGATGGGCTGACATGAGGACTGCGACACACCCTCCTACCAAAGGCGTAGAAAGGGAGGTTCCACCGACCTGCGCATACTCACTTATCCCGGAAGCTGAAGCACAATAGGTGGCGACTCCCCTGGCAACTACCTCCGGCTTGATGCGCCCGTCATAGGTAGGACCACGTGAGCTGAAGTTGGCTATATCTCCATCCCCATCCACCACGCCACAGGCTAAGATGCTGTCTGCATCTGCCGGGGCAATCAGCGTGCCATATCCCGGGCCCTCGTTTCCCATGGCATTGCAGACCACAATTCCGCGGCTGGCGGCTATGTCTGCCGCAATTGTCGTGACGCAGGTGTTCCCGTCGAAATCCGAATATACGTACCAATCCGAGTATGCCAATGAACTGGAAATGATCTCTGCTCCTATGCTATCTGCCCACTCCATCCCCGCCACCCAGTTGTCCTCCTCGATGGGCACTTCTTGTGAGATATCCTCAGTTTTTGCCAGAACGAAGCTTGCTTTAAAGGCGGGACCATAAAGTTCATTATCATACTCTCCACCCAGAGCGGACCAAGTATAGGTGCCATGATTATGTTGACCAGAAGGGTCATCCCCTTCGTTTTGAGTGTTGCCATCGTTATTAATAAAATCCCACTCCGCCAGAACTCTGGACTCAGAATATGCGGAGGCAAATGCCTGATGATCTTTCCGGTAACCGGTGTCCAGCATGCCCACAATCACATTCTGACCCTCATAGCCCATGTCGTGGACAACGGGAACGTTTATCTGGTCAAGCTGAGGGAGTGAGGGTCCATAATTTCTGCCATAACCAGCTAAATCCTTTTGTCGGTAAAGCTTTCCGTAAATCGGTTCGGTCTTTGGTGGTCTTCTTTTAAAGCTGGCAACTTTTTTGATCTTTCTTACAAAAGGAAGCTGGGCGATCCTCTCGATCTTACCCGCCTGAATCTGGATACTTACAGCATTGAGCCATCGGGATCTCTGCCTGAGCTTTCCTTCCAATTTTAAGACCTCGTCTACATAATTTTGATTGACCGGAAGGTCAAGGAAATCAATTTCCACCTTATTCTTCAGCCTTCTTTTCAAAGCAGAACTGGTAAGTGAACTCTTGAAGTTGGCTTTCGCCTTTTGATATTGATCCTGCGAGAAAATGCCTTTGTCCGTGAAGAAGATCCACACTTTCACGGAATCTTCCGAAGAGCGATCAGAGAGAAATCGTGTCAAAGCGGGTGAGATCACAGGAAATTCTTTCGGTGAAACAAGGAACCGCGAAGCTTCCTTTTGATATTCTGGATAATCAATCGACTGTGCTTTTAAAAAATGAGGAGAACAAAAGAGGAGAAAAACCAAAGTTACTGAAATCGGTAATTTTTTAATAGAAGTAAACATGATGGTTTAAATTGTCGACAGATTTTCGCTTTAAGACATTCATAACCGACACCTTCAAGTTGACGATAAATATAGTCATTGCAACCCCAAAGTCAACCACAAATCGAGGAGATTCCGCCGTTTCTCCAACTCTCCGCAGGCTGAAGCTCATTTGTCCTTCAGGATGAATCCATTCGGGCGAAGAAGAGGCGCCCCGCCAGAGGCGGGGCGCCTCCCCACTGCTCCTTCTCTGTATAAAGAATGTAACGTCCCAGCTTTTGTCGGACTAAAGTGAGGTTTGATTAAAGGATTAAACACCTATTTCATCAAAATCACATTTACACCACTTCTGTTTTTTCGGCATACACTCTCCTAAATGCTTCCACCACCCGCGGATCGAACTGGGTGCCGGCGCAGCGTTCCAACTCCTCCATAGCTTCCCAGTGAGTCTTGCCTTGGCGATAAGGTCGGTCGGTCACCATGGCATCAAACGAATCTGCTACCGCTAATATCCTTGCCCCCAGGGGAACCTGTTTGCCCCCTCCTTTTTCAGAGGAATTGACTTCCACAAAATAACTGTGATGTGCTTCCACTATGGGCATCGCCTCCTTAAGCACACCACCAACCATGGAGAGTAACTCCAATCCTTTTTGGGGATGAGCATCTACTTCCTTTTTTTCTTCGTCTGTAAGAGCAGCGGCTTTCTTAATCAGATCAGAGCTTATCTCGATCTTGCCGATATCATGCAGAAGAGCGGCAACTTTTATATTTTCCACCTGATGCCGGGGCAGTTCCATGGCAATGGCAATGCTGGTAGCGTAATCTGCTACTCGCAAGGAATGACTTCTGGTATATCTGTCGTAAGATTCAAGATATTTAGCTAAAATCTCGAGCACACCAATATAGGCTTTCTTCAACTCCTGAATCTTTTTTTCATTTTGTTCATAAAGAGTGCCCACCACGTAGCCGGCTAAAATCAAAAAACCACCCCAGAGCACCAAGTCGGTGACCAGAAACAGACCGCTGTTTTTGATCTGGAAAAGATAGGGATTGTTGATCGCAGAAAAGGCTATTAGAGCCACGCAGAGTAGCGCTGTGAGAACGGACATTCTCCTGCCCAGCACATATCCAGAAACCAAAACAGGAAGATAATAAAAGTTCAAGAAAGCCAACTGTTGAAATATGAAGAAATTGGCAGATATGACCATCAGTGACAGAGTGAGGATTAATATCTTTTCAAAATGCTTAAACACAAAATCTTTTACTTTTTCCATAACCTCTCTCCTTTGAATAAAGTTGGGTATTTAGATATGTTGGCTTTGTAACTAAAGAAAGCTATTCCGGCTCCTTTGCGTTTTCAACTCTAATCTATTTTATCGGATTATACTCTTGTGGGTTAAGTCCTGCAGGTAAAATTATCGTGAATTTTGCTCTTTGCAGGAAGAAAGATTGAGGCTATCTTCTCGTGGGTCCTTAATCCTTGAGGAAAATCAGTGATCTGAGTGCCTGAGTTTTCTCTGAGCGGGAAAGTTTGGCTTTCTGGATGGCTTTTTTCAAAATCCGGATGGACTGATCGTAGGTGTCTCGTTGCACCGGGTAGGGATAGCCATCCTTCCCCCCATGGGCGAAAGAATAGCGAGCCGGGTCCTTCCAAGAAGGTTTGGTTCCATATATCAATTCGGAGATCAAAGAAAGAGCCAAAATGCTTTTTGGTCCCACTCCTTCGATTCCTAAAAGCTTTTCAAAATCCTCTGGGTCTTTTTCTTTGATCCGGTGGAAGATTTTTTCCAATCGCTTTTGATTGAAATGCTCCGGATAAACAGGGTGATCTACGGGAAGATTTAAAACCTCGGTCCAGTTTTCCTGGGACAGCTTTCCTACATCTTTGATCAATTCAGAAAAGTTATCTTTTATCAACCCAACGCTGGCCTGGCGGGTCTGTCTGCTTTGTTTGGCGGTTAAATCTAAAGTTTGGGTCTTTCTTTCGGAGATGATTCCCGAATGCGGTTCCTCTACGAAATCGTTCAGAGAGGAAGACAGCCAGTGATAGCGGCGGGCAGATTTCAGGGAGGGATTCATTCCTTGCTGAACCACCACCCACAAACCGGAGGTGGAGAAGATGAGATTATGATGATATAGCTGAAATCCATCCTGAACCGCGGAACTGTCCACCTTGGCGCTCATCCTGGATGCATAGATCAAACTGGTGACGGTCTCCGAATCCAGGCAGAGCTTTTCTCCCCAAATCTTAATATGCTGGGGAGTCTTGCGGGAGGTGGCTCCTTTTCCTCCGGCTACCACAATTCCCAAGCTTTTCTCCAGTCCCTTCAAGCCCTCCTTGAGCGCACCCCCTACGGTGGTGGTTATTCCGGATGAATGCCAGTCAAAGCCCAGCACACAGCCGAAAGCCTGAAACCAGAAGGGATTGGAAAGCCGCCTAAGAAACTCCTCCGGACCATAATCCCACACAATTATCTGCGTGATCAGGCTGGCTAGTCTCTTCATTCTATCAAAAAGCCAGCGGGGTGCAGATCCATAATGCAAGGGTAGATGGGCTATTCCGGTTCGCATATTATCAATTTACCCAAATTCCCGCTGGTGTCAATAGTCAGTTGGCGTAGCCAAGCCATAAAGGCTTGATTGCGTAACCCCGCCTTTGGCGGGGCTGACCCATTTTGGGCCTATACCCTGAAACACGATCAGGAAACCTGGGATGAATTTTGGATTCATCCTGAACGAAAAATTAGCCATACCGCATCAGTGGACGCAAATAAAAGATAATTATCCTTGACAAACTGAATGGGTTTTGTACTTTTCATAAGGTCAGGATTGTCCAAACAAAAGGCAGAAAAACCAACTGTTGAATCCATGTAGATTTTTCAAATCTGAAATCCTTTAATCGCAAAGGAAGTGATAAAAGAGGGAAACTTCCAAATCATATCAAAAACATTAAACCTAAGAGTTCATATTTTAACTTACCAGGAGGTGATGCTTAAAGGAAAGAATTCTTTAAAGGCTGGAAGTCGGTTTTAAGTGTTCAACCTTAATTTCTTAGGGGATCAAAATGAAGAAGTCACTTTTAGCCTCAATTGCACTATTCGCTTTGGCAATTGCTTTTAGTCTATCTGCATTTGCCGGAGAGATTGAGCCGAACTTTGCCGCCTATTTGGAGACCCTTTCAGATGATGATTACGCTTCGGCCATCATCTACCTGCAGGATCGCCCCAACATAAAGGCTTTGGACAATGCTTTACACGTTGAAAGAGCCTCCATGGCGGTTCGTCACGAGAGGGTATTGACTGCCCTGAAGGAGGCAGCCGGAAGATCACAGCCGTCCCTTCTGAACTATCTTGGCGGGGGGAAGGCGCAGGGGACGGTTGAGGGATACACCCCTTATTGGATCATGAATCTGGTGGTTGTTTCTGCCACCAAGGCTGAGCTGTATAAGATTGCTGATCGTCTTGAGGTGGAGGCGATTGAAGGGAACTTTAAGGCGACCTTGATTGAACCAGTTGGTGGCCCTTCAGGTCCTCCCGTTGCTGGTATAGGCGTGACCAAGAGCCTGAGAGCCATCAATGCGGATTTGGTCTGGTACAACCTGGGGATCACCGGATACGGCAGGCTCATTGGCGGTCTGGATACCGGCGTGGATGGCGACCATGCGGCTCTCACCGACAGGTGGAGAGGAAACTGGAATCCCTGGGCGGAGTGCTGGAGAGATGCTCTGGGGGGTGGCACCACTTATCCTGTCGATTACCACGGACACGGCACCCATACCATGGGGACCATGTGCGGGGCAGGCCACGGAACCGGTGATACCGTCGGAGTCGCCTGGGAAGCCCAGTGGATAGCTGATAATACCATCAACCAGGGCGTTGGTCCGGAGTTTGACAACGACGTTCTGGGCGCTTTCCAGTGGTTTGTTGATCCGGATGGAAATCCCGGTACCACAGACGACGTTCCGGACGTGGTTCAGAATTCCTGGGGTATCGACTCCCGCTTTGGCTATGATTACCAGGATTGCGATTATCGCTGGCAGGAGGCGATCGAAGCCTGTGAAGCGGCTGGCGTGGTGGTCATCTTCAGCGCCGGGAACGAGGGCCCAAGTCCTCAAACCCACAGATCGCCAGCCAATATCTGTAATACCCCCACGGTCAATTTCTCTGTGGGAGCGGTGGATGCTGAGAACTACGGCTGGCCCTATCCTATCGCCTACTTCAGCAGTCGGGGACCCTCTGATTGCGATGGTGTGACCATAAAGCCGGAGGTCTCTGCACCGGGGTATTCTGTCTACTCTTCTTACAACAATGGTGGTTATACCCGGATGAGCGGAACCTCCATGGCTGGGCCTCACGTTGCCGGCGTGGTGGCTTTGATGAGACAGGCCAACCCGGACTGTGACGTACAGACCATAAAAGAGATTCTGATGAACACCGCCCGTGATCTGGGTACCGCAGGTGAAAACAACGACTACGGTTGGGGATGCATCGACGCATATGAGGCCGTGATGGCGGTCTACGTGACCGATTCTATACCCCCGGCGGATGTAACAGATCTGGCCGCCTCGACCGGTTCAGGGAACGGAGAAGTCGACTTAAGTTGGACTGCGTCAGGTGACGATGACAACCTGGGTACAGCTTCCACCTATGATATCAGATACGTCCCGTATGCCAACGGTCCCATCGATACCGAGGCTGAGTGGAATGGCGCCACGCAGGTGACAGGTGAGCCCGTCCCTGGATTGGCAGGAACTCCGGAGAGCTTCACCGTAGGTGAATTGACACCGGCCGCCTCCTACTATTTTGCCTTGAAGACTGCAGATGAGGTTCCCAACTGGTCCGGTCTTTCCAATAGCCCCTGGGCTGAGGCGGGAGAGGTTCAGTTTGTTAAGGATTATGCCAATCAAGACATCCCGGGAAAGGGGACGGTATACGGAGATTACCAGGATACCTGGGCAAGCGACAATGTCTATGAGTCCATTGAAGAGATTATACAACCCCCACGAAGAAGCCTTTTGGAGCACAAGTGGACGTTTGACGTTACCGGTGGAGTGCTGGTCAGTTTTAAGATTGAGGCTTATCACACAGCCAATACCGAGAATGACCACTTCGACTTTTCTTATTCGACCGATGACGTCACTTACAATTATCTTCTTACGGTAACCAAGACCTCTGACAATAACACCCTGCAGACAGCATCCCTGTCGTTACCTCCAACGGGTACGGTGTACGTTAAGGTGCTCGATACCGACCGCACCAAGGGTAATAACGGTCTGGACAGAATCTATATCGACGAGATGTTCTTCGAGTCCTCAACTGTTCCGGATACAATTCCGCCAGAGGTTACCGTAACTTCTCCTAATGGAGGGGAGTCCTGGTATGTTGGAACTGTCCATAAGATCACTTGGGACGCCTCAGACAATGTGGGGATCTCTTCAACCGACATAGATTACACCTACGACGGGACCAACTGGTATGATGTGGCTGATCTTTCAGGCAATCCGGGAGAATATGACTGGACCGTTCCCAACACCCTCTCCAGTCTGTGTCTGGTCAGGGTGACCTGTGTGGATGGAGCTTCTAATTCCGGCTCAGATGTGTCGGATAATTACTTTACTATTCTGGAAGCGGTTGAGACCCCAATGTATGTGGAATCTATCGGGATGCGTACAAGAACAGCAGGCCCAAATGTCACAGCCTATGCCAAACCCAAGTTGGTGGAGGATGTAGTAGGCACTCCGGCGCTGGAAGGTGTAACTATTTACGGCCACTGGTATGGGGCAACTTCTGATGTGGATCAATGCGTGACCGGATCTGACGGCACGTGCGAAGTGGAATCCGACAAGGTCAAGAACCCCACTGAGGCGTTCTGTTTCCAGGTGGACAGTCTGAAGAAGACCAACTACTATTGGGATGACAGCAAGGGTGTGAAATACAACTGTATCAGCCCAAGTACAAGGTTGGCGAAAAGCACCCCGGCTGAGTTTGCCATCTCACAGAACTACCCCAATCCTTTCAATCCGGTGACCCAGTTCTCCATTGACCTGACTGCTGAGACTCATGTAAACTTTGTGGTTTACAACGTTGCCGGGCAGAAGGTTAGGACCCTTGCGGATGGTCTAATGCCTGCAGGATCGCACACCATCATCTGGGATGGTACCAACAACAGGGGAGAGGCTCTATCCAGCGGCGTGTACTTCTATCGAGTAATTGCCGGTGATGATGTGGTGGCCAAGAAGATGATGCTGTTGAAGTAAAACAGAGGTCTGTTTTGTTTGGACTTGATTGCGATTTGATGCGGGGGAGGGGTTTTGCCCTCCCCCGCTTTCCAATTGGGCATGCCGTGGGGTTTTTATCAATATCGAGTAACAAAAAGGCAACTGATCATACATAGCCTGCCTCATTCCCCGGCGTGTTGCATTTTTTTGGGTGATTTCCGTTCTTTTCTGAATATTGTTTTCATGAATGTCGATAATTAATAATGTGGGGAGAATGTTCGTTTCCTTAACGCAAAGGGGTGACAGAAAATGAAGAGATTTTGTCGGTTGTGGATAGTCGGATTCTGTGTCTGCATCATGTTGGGTGGTTGCTCTAAGAGCACCAAGACCGCTTCTGAGGGTGGGATAAGGGTCTATCTTGCCGATACCCCCGCGGAGTTTGATGCGGTTAATATCGTGGTCTCGCAGGTATCGGTTCATAAATCAGACCAAGATTCGGCTTCCGGCTGGACGGTGATTTGTGACACCACCCAGACTTACGATTTACTGGAACTCAGAAATGGAGCCATGGCATTATTTGCCGACCACCTGCTTGACCCGGGTCACTATACCCAGATAAGACTGAAAATAACCGACGGCTCTAATGTGATAGTCGACAGCACCCAATACGATCTGGAGATTCCCAGCGGATATCAAAGTGGGGTAAAGATTAACCATCAATTCCAAATTGAAGAAGACGTAACTTACGAATTACTGCTGGATTTCGACGCAGAAAAATCAATAATAAAGAAAGGAAATGGGCAATATCAGATGAAGCCGGTCATCCGGGCGATTGCTAAGGCAACTTCTGGCAGTATCTCTGGCACTGTAGATCCAAAAAGTGTAGAAGCTTTTGCCCTTGCCAACTCGGATACTGTGGCCCATACTCATTCCGATACCAGTGGTTATTTCGAACTAATCGGGTTACCGGAGGGGTTGTATTCCGTTCAGATTGTGGCCGATGACACCACTTATGCCGATACGGTTTTTTCTGATGTGGCCGTGGTGGTCGGCCAAACTACCGACCTGGGAACAATTCAACTCCGAAAAGAATAGATCTCCCTTCCATATACAGCTCAGGGCTGGGCACCCTGCCAGCTATGGAACTTCCCGCCGAGGCTGGTCATGCCATAGGCAGATGCGTATGCATTCATACGAATCCCGTCACAGGCGGGAGAGCCTCGGTTACGATCTTCGTCATAGAGAGGCGGGAATTCCCAGAGGGGTCTCCGTCATCCCGCCTCAGTCTTTTTTTTCATAAGCACATGTGAGATTTATCTTCAACGGGCGAATCTGAAGATTCGCCCCTACAGCCCCTCGTCCCGCCTGAGGCAGGACGGCTACCCGCCCCTCACCCCCTCATTAGTTCGTAGGCTGGGCATCTTGCCCAGCTTTATTTGTGCGCCTGTTGCTGAGGTATCAATACAAGTAAAAAAATGTGCTTGACATTCAGGGGAGGGGGGTATAATATATTGAGTACCTCAGAGATTGATATGGCTGGATTTATGTGAATGTCTTTGTTGGTTCAATAAGTGTCTTATGCAGAAGGAAACCCCGAGCTTGGGGTCTTATACGGAACAAGATAATTCATAGTTAGATGCCATTGAACACCTAATAGGAGTGGATCAGTGCAAGAAGTCACAATCCGAGAAGCGGTGGAAGGTTGGGGCAAACAAGATCTGGCCAATCTGTGGGCATTGCTTGGAGGCGAGGAGGATGAGCCCACAATACGGATGATCGAGGAAAAGTTGAAGTGGTTGTACCACTCGCGAACCCGAGCTGGGGCTGAGTCAACTATCCGGAACCTCTGGAGTCGGTTGGTGACGAAAGTGAGTGACACCACATCGACTCAGATCACGGGTGAGGATATCAGGGAGATGCCGCGCTATGACCGTCTGTTGACACAAGCGGCGAAGCATATCAAGGCATACGAGGGTGAGCCAACACTCGAAGAATGCGAGACCTATCTTGCTCACGCGGTGATCATCGCAGCCTTGCAGCGCATGTCACCCAGCCAGCGTATGAAGTTCTTCACTGTCAATATCTCTATCGATGAGATTGTGAAGTCGGCCGGCATCAAGTCTGCCGATTTGAAAGGCCCTGTAACGACTTTCGTTGCTCTTGGGACTGCACAGGCATCTGGGTTCGGAGTCTACTTGGCGTCGACGACTGCCCTTGGCTTTCTAACCCATGCCATTGGGATAACGCTTCCATTTGTGGTGTACACCGGCCTTACTTCCACGATTGCGTTCGTGATCGGACCCGTAGGATGGCTATCTGCCGGTATTTGGGGTGTGTGGAAACTGACACAACCCAAATGGAAAAGCATCATTTCCGCGTTGCTGTATATCGTATCAACAAACAGTAGGCGACGACTTGTTTAGTGCGCTGCGAGCATAGAGGGACAATGAGCAGTGGAAGGATGATATTAAAGTCACTGCTGCCGTGTGTGGGATGACCGTATGGATTGCTTAGCTGGCATCTAACAAGGCGCTACACCTGACCGCTACTCCGCTACGCTTCATAGCGGCAAGTGATCCGTGACGTTAAGTGGAAAGATAGAGGATTACAAAAATGTCAGAAAATGGAAAGAATAATCATGGTTTATATGGTGAAGGAATAAAAGACTTACAAAGGACGCATAGCGAAGATGGAGTTGATCTTACACTAATTCGTTGGATGCTTTCATTAACACCAGAAGAGAGGTTAATAACATTACAAAACAACGTATGGTCTCTTATGAGGTTAAAAAATGGAGCAACCAAAACCTGATTTTCTTTATATCCTCCGTACATTATCAAAGTATGAAGTAGAATATATTATTGTTGGAGGAGTATGTGCAGTATTGCATGGCACTCCAATATCAACTTTTGTCGGTGTACGATCCGGACATAGGTTACAAATTAGACCGGGCACATAGGTAACACTGTTTGACAATTTCTTCTCTTTTTTGTCTTCTGATCAAGGTTTTATCTCTTTTGGTTCTGGACAAGTGAATCAGGCG